>Ga0098052_1002915_pt1 | contig 10246 bp, 8 predicted proteins | sample 15_taG_FD_81591 | JGI IMG/M metagenome (GOLD analysis project Ga0098052, IMG submission 81591) | Marine viral communities from the Subarctic Pacific Ocean - 15_ETSP_OMZ_AT15312 metaG | ecosystem: Environmental > Aquatic > Marine > Oceanic | place: Pacific Ocean | collected 2015-01-18 | reverse complement strand
GGTTGAAGGAACGACTTCATACAACGGTATACATAAGATAATAGCAATAGGAACTACGAGTATTACTTTAGATACTGGTTACACAACAGATACATTTGCTGGAACACCTCGAGTAAGATTAGAAAAGAATTGTACTTACATAGTGTATGAGGGAGAATCTCTGCGATATTTCGGTTTGACATATACCCCTAACTGGTACATCATTGAAATAAACGGTACTTATTACAAATATGATTTAGGTTCTCAGGGATTAAGTCTGAATAAAGATAAGTGGTACGCCATCTCTATTAATGTTTCTAATTCCTTTGATCAAATTAGCTTGTTCATATATGAGACTATTAAAGACCACGGAGCAATTGATCCTAATCTAACTTCTGAGTTAGAACTTAAATTCTCTGAAACTAAAGATCTTCCAGATACCAGTGTACCTGATAATCACGCATGGAAACTTTTAGCCTCCGATACAGACTTAACAAATATTAGGATATTTACTAAACCTATTGAAGAAGAGCAACAAAATGTGGTTTTAAGTCAATATGTCGTGAATGATACACACCTCACCCTCTTAGTAGACAATGCTACACCACAACTTAAATTACCTAAGGTAACTAATCCACGTTAGAATATATAATCTAAATTGGTTAATTAATGAAAGAAGACTCCAAGAATAAAATTAGGTCTAGTTTAGATGACCTAATAGGCCATGACCTTCCTGATGAAGTTCCAGGCTTAAAGGACACTCCTAATCTTGTTCCTGTAAAGTCACCCGAAAGAGAGACAAATAATCAAGCTTTGGTTAGAGCTGCCACTAAAGCTAAGGGTGTGATGGATAACTTACTTAAATTCTATTTGAGTGAAGAGATTATTGAAGAACAGGAATATATTAAAGCCAAATCGGAACTTGATAAGTATGCCCTTTCGATGTTGATCCGACAGATGGAAAACAGTGAACATGCTATTACTTTACTCATGGATACTATAAATGAAGGTGATGTGGCACCTAGAATGTTTGAGGTACTAAGTGATTTACAAAGAACTCTGTTAGACATTATTAAAAGTCAAACGATGTACATGGTAGCTGTTGAAGAGAATGTTAAGAAAATTTCTAGAGACTTAGATGTTTATCACGGCAAAGGACCACATAATAAAGTAGATAGTAAGGTAAGTTCTAGAGGAACTAAAGAATTGATGAAAGCTTTACAGGATTCTATAGAAGATGATGAAATAACAGACATAGATAGTAATGAAGATGAAGAATAACTATCTTTTGATAGAAGATATAGTTGAACAGAAAACTAACAGTGGGCTTTGGATTCCTCCTGATCCTAAAAACAGAAAAGCTAAAGTGTTGGAAATTGCTGAAGGAGAAGAAGACATAGAGGTGGGAGATGTTGTCTTAAAGGGCATTGGTAGAGGAACTTCTATTAGAATAGATGGAAAGTGGTTAGAAGCTATTCATAAAAATAATCTTTTAGCAGTATTAAAATAAATGATTGGGCAGGTGGAGAAAATAAATAAATGATTATATAATGGGTAGACCACAAGCAGAAAGTTCAGGTTTTGATTATGATATTGCAAAGAGTGATAACAGATCTTCGTGGGATACAAAGAAGGCTGCTCAATTAATAATAGCTTTAGATGATGGATACAAACCTAAGACTACCCCTTTTTATGAAGGGAATTTCAATCTACGAAGAGGTAACATAGTTTTTGATTATACTAAAGAAGAGATCAAGGAAATTAAAAAGTGTGCTACCGACATTGTCTATTTTGCTAATAATTATTGTACAGTAATGACGGATCACGGTCTACAGACGATAACTCTTCGTGATTACCAAGAGGAGATGCTGAAACAATTCCAAAAAGAAAGATTTAATATATGTGTTGCAAGTCGTCAGGTTGGTAAGACTATCTGTTCTTCCATCTACATTGCTTGGTATGTTCTTTTTAATTTTGACAAGAATGCTTTGGTTCTTTCTAATAAGGGAGCCACTACCCGAGAAATTATAGATAAGGGAAAGACTATTTTAGAACACCTCCCTTTCTTTTTGAAACCTGGAGTTTTAAAATGGGATGTCTTTAATACTAAATTTGATAACGGATGTAGGATCATAGGACAGACTACCACGAAGAAAGCTGCTATAGGTTTTACTATTCACTTATTGTTCATGGATGAGTTTGCCCACATACCACACAATTTTGTGAATACCTTTTATGAGAACGTATATCCAACCGTATCCGCTTCTGCTAATTCTAAAGTTATCATTACAAGTACACCTAATGGCTTCAATAAGTTTTATGATATTTACTCTGCTGCTGAAAAAGGTTTAAGTGAATACACAGCCTTCCGGGTAGATTGGTGGGATGTTCCTGGAAGAGATGAAAAGTGGATGGAACAAGAAATAGCTAATCTTGGCAGTGAAGAAGCCTTTAATAGGCAATATGGAAATCAATTTATTGCAAGTTCTTCTTTACTCTTAAGTCCAGCCAGTCTAAAAAAGATAGGTGATAATCAAAAGGATTATATTTTTAAAGACATTATAGAGTTGGAAGATGCTGATAGTGATTATAGTGGATTAGTATGGGAACCTAGCTTTGATATGGAATCTATTGAAGAAGATGAAAATTATTGGCTCTTTTCTGTAGACTTAGCTGAAGGTAACGGTGGTGATTATTCTGTAATTAATATATTCCAGGTAGGCCTCATGGAACAAGCAGATTTTAAAAACGTGACTTCTCCTGGAAGTTTTATAGATTTTTTCTGTCTTAAACAAGTGGGAAGGTTTAGAAGTAATGAACACACTATAGAAGATTTTGCAAAAATTTTGTATACTTTAGCTCTTGATATGTTTTATGGGGAGAATGTTAAAATGATAATAGAGTGGAATATGTTTGGCTCGGAGTTGGTTAAAAGACTTCAGACTGTTTTTCCTCAACGAAATAATTTTGATGAAGAGATGATTGTCAAGTTTAAACACCGAGTAGATGCTAGGGGAAAGAATTTTGGATTGAAAGTTAAGAAAGACAATAAACCTATTTTTTGTCAGAATTTTAAAAAATATGTGGCTCAAAATAGAATCGTCCTTTCAGAGAAAGAAACGGTGAGAGAAGCTGGTACATTTGGTAAAATGCTGAATGGTACATATGCAGGTCAACTAGGTAATGATGATCTGATAATGACATGTATAAATAGTTCTGAATTTCTTACTACCATAGACTTTTCCGATTTTGCTGAAGAAATTTATGAGTTAACACCAGAGGTTGTACAAATCCAAATTGAGAAAATATTAGAACAGGATTCTAGAGGAGGCCACCTTAATTATGATATTTATGAGATCATATAATTTTCTTGGGTTGGTTGAATATATAAAAAAACATAAAAAAAATAATATAAGATGGCACTAGATCCACAAATAACTACCCTCAAAGCATCCGGTACATATCGGTTTGAATTTGATAAAAGTCAAGTAGTAAGTATTCCTGCTGAACAGACCAGGTTAATAATCGGTTTCTCCAAAAAGGGGCCAGTTAATACACCCGTCTTTGTACCTGATACTGGTTTCTTTAAACAAGTATTTGGTGATATTGATAGAAATTTAGAAAAGAAAGATTCTTATTTTCAGAGAAGCTGTTTAGTAGCTTTAGAAAGAGGACCTATTTTAGCTCTTAATCTTCTTCGTCTTGATGATGATGATGATCAAATAGAAGCTATTAAATTTGCTACTGCATGTACACCTTACAGCATACAAGATAATTCAGGAGATGACTATCCTTATTCTGGCTTTTTTAATCAAGATAAATTTTGGTTCCCAGATACTGAAGCATTTTTAAATAATGTAGGTTACAGCACAAGTTATTCTGGAAGCGGAACTACTAATGATTTATTAGATGTTACCAATATAGGTAAGACACCTATCTCAGTTATTATTAGAAAAGCTGCTCCTGAAAATGTAAATGGCTTTAATGTTACAGTTAAAGAATGGTACGGAGCTGCAAATGTACCAGGATATCTAAACGGTGATAGTTTAATATCTGACTTTATGGTTGATGTATTTGTGATTGACGGTAATTGGGGTGGAGAATTTAGTTCTGCGAATCCTTACGAACGTTTTGATTCTGATCCTACATTCCAAACTTATTTCAATAAGACTAAGGGAATGCTCAGAAAGATTAACCCAGATGATGGAACTGATACTAAACTTCAGGAATTCTTTAATGAAGATGAAGTTGAACTAATTGCTCAGTACACATCTTCACTATTACCAAATTTCATTGACCAATTAGGAAACAACCTATTTGTAGAAAACATGGTCAATAGAGACAGTGCTACTACTGGCTGTTATGTTACAGTTAATGAAGATTTATTTGATGGAGAGACAATGTTAGACGGAGTTCCTGCTGGAATAGATTTAATAGGACACAACTTAGAATGGGTACAACAAAACAGTGCTCAGACAGACATTAATTTCTTATCATATGAAGATACTATTGCTGCTGACTTAGAGTTCTGTAGAGAAACTGCTGATGTTCAAACTATACTCCCGCCCGATCCTCTCGGAGTCGTTGCACTTAATACTGCTGGAGATATAACTATAACTGTACTTTCTACTAGTGGTGCTTATGCAGATTTTGTTGGAATGACAGCAGCAGGAGCCGGATTAGGAAGTTACATTCAAATGAATGATCCTGGTTCAGCCTTTTTATTCGCTCCTATAATTAATATAAACATAACTCCTACTGTAGTGACAGTGACACTCTCACCTGTTAATGCTGCGCCAGCTGATTTCGATATGGGTGGAGGAACTCCTTTAAATTATCTTAATCCTGTAGACATAGATCAAGTTTCTATGGAATGGACTGATGCTACACCTTACGCACCAGGGCCTGCCTCGGTAAGTACTGCAAACATCGTAGCATCTACAGGAACTACTCTTTATACACAGTATACCACAGGCGCTCTTACTACCGGAGACGAATCAAACTTTGGTGTGGCTGGAGACACTACAAGATGTTGGTTAGACTTTAATACTTTTGACAGTGCATTCTTCTATACAGGAAATCCTGTTGATAGTGTACTTGACATTGGAACTATTTCTGATCCTGCTTATTACATACCAAGCGTTAGGGTAACTCCTTACGAGGATGAAGACTTTACTTCTCCTGTAACTACATTTGGTACTGCAAATCAGGTATTTCAATTAGATACAGACTTACCTGGATATACAGGTGCAGGTGGTGATATTCACGATACTTTCTGGACTTCAGGCGGAGTAGCTGCACCATCTCACTGTTTAGTTATTCAGAGCTTGAAAGGTTCAATGAATCAAACATTCGAAATAATAGCTTCTTCTTCTACTGAACCAACACTCTATCCTAACCAGGTATTGCTAGAATCTCCAAATACAGATACTATCGTTGGTAACTATTTGGTACACCAAGAAGGTGATGCTTCTGGGGGTCAACCTTCAAGGTTAACCCGTATAAATGTTGTTAAGGGCGGACAGACTACCGCTGATTATCCGGCTATACCGGTTGGAGTGACTGCATTGTTGATAGAATGTCAAAGTGAAGTTTTAATCAGAAACATTGGAGGAGATGATACTGTGGAATTATACTATCCTATTGATTCTTGGATAGACTATTTTAATATCTTTACCTTAGACGGTTTCACTTTACGAGCCGATTACAGTATTCCTGATGGAACTAATGATCGACAAAATGAAATCTTAAATGATACACTAAGCGGAACCAACTTAGCCGGTGCGTTAACTGATAGAGACATAATCAGTTACCGATACATCGTAGATACTTTTGGAAACGGAATAGAATCTGGTTCTAAATCAATCTACTTCGGTCTGTGTAAAGACAGAAAGAATGCATTGGCAATCTGTAATGCACCTTCAGTCAGAGACTTTAAGGACAGTGTAGATCCAGTGTTTACGGATCTTCAGGGTTCTCTTTCAACTCGATTTATTTCAACGGGCGGAGACTTAAGTTTGAATCCAACGGTTAGGTACTCACTACCTTCTATAACACAGGGTGCAAGCTTCGGCTGCTTCTATTTCCCTTATATGTTAGTTAGGGACTTAGGAAAGAACATAACTGTTATTCCTGCTCCTTACGTATCTAACAACTTTATTGATAAGTATGCTACTGCATTACCTTGGTCAATCGTTGCTGGAGTTCGTCGAGGTGTTGTTGGAGGAGCTGGTGTTGTTGGAATAGAATTTAATCTGGATAAACAAGATAGAGAATATCTTGAACCTTTCGGATTGAATCCAATTGTATTCCAAAGAGGAGCTGGACCAACTATCTTTGCAAATAAAACTGCACAGCAAACTATTAAGTCTGCTCTAAGTTCAATTAACTGTAGAGAGGTTGTAATTTACATCCAAGATGGAATAGAAGCAATACTTAAGAATTATTTGTTCGAATTTAATACTGCTCAAACAAGATTAGAAATTAAAACTTTAGCGGATAACTTCTTATCAACGGTTCAAAATGATGACGGTGTTTATGATTACAGAAACATTATGGATGAGACTAACAATCCACCAGAGGTTATTGATCAGAACATAGGTATCATTGATACTTATATCGAACCCGTTAAAGGCTTGGAAATATTGGTGCAAAGAACCACGATATTAAAGACTGGAGCGATAAGTTCTGGAAATTTCCAATAAGAGCATGAATAAATAAAAAAAACAGAAAAACATGGCATTACCACACTATACACAAGCAAGAGCTAGTACTCAGCTGTATGAACCAATTCAGGCTAACCTATTTGAGGTAACTGTCTTTACTCCCCAGGGAGATGATACTGGACTTATACTGGAACACGTTAGATCCATAGGAGGGCTTAATAACTTAAACCCAACTGTAGATGCCGTTGGTCAGAAGTATAAATTCTCAGATCGTTCTTATGCCGGGATGCCAGGACAGACTTTCGTTGATTTATCAATGAACTTTACCCTTAACTTAAATGAAGCTAATGGAAACTACATTTATACTACATTTAGGAATTGGTACAAATTAATATATGATCCTTTGACTGCTGAAATGACGTTAAAGAGAGATTATGTTGGAAGCATGATAATCGTTCAATACAACCGAGCTGGAGATATTTACAGAAAAGTTACCTGTAAAGACATATTCCCAACTGGTCAACCTGGATGGGCTGACGAATTGAATTATGATTCTGCTGATCCTGTAGAATTAGCGATGACCTTCCGTTGCGATCACTGGGTCGATGAGAACGTTGGAGATTAATTTTATTTAGGAAAATAATTATTTTTAAGGAAATTGGGGCTAGTCCCCAATTTTTTTGTCCAAGTACTAATATATAATATAGAATAAATAATCTAAAATGGTTGTATATAAGATAACTAATACGAAAGATGGGAAAGTTTATGTGGGGTATTCTCACAATGATAACCCTAATAACTTTGGAACTGGAAAATATATCAAAAGAGCGGTTAGAGATTTAGGAGCTGATTCTTTTGAAAGAGAAGTTATTGACTATTTTGATGATAGTGCTTTAGAAGAAGTTCTTCAGAATGTAGAACGATGGATCAAAGCATATCAGTCGGATAATCCTAAGTATGGATATAATGAAAGAGCCGAAGATTGTCTTCCACAAAAAAGGAGACTTACTAAAAAATTACAAGTTCTTATTACACCACAAGATGAAGAAGTGTTAAGTAGCATTTTAATAAGAAAGTCAATGGAGAACGGAACAAAACCCATTTCTATTTCTAAGTATGTGCGCCAGCTTATCAAATTACACATAGTTAAAGAAACTTCAAATGAGCATATAATAGATAGAATTAAAATAGAAAGTTAAACCATGAACGAAGTAGAAAATACACACGAAGATAACATTAAGAAAGAATTTGAGCAAAGCCAAGGAGCAGACACTGATACAGTAGAAGCTTCTGAAGTTCAACGAACCCCTGATGGTAAAATTTCTTCTTTAGGCAAAGTAGACACTCGCAAGGGTAGGGGTGTTACACCTGTAGATGATCCAGAAATTAAAAGAATTCAAGAATTAGTAGGATATATTGAATTTGATTTAGCTCAACTTCCATCAGGAGGTAAATTTTACAGAGATGATTTTCAAATCCACATTCGAGCTGCTAGGGTCGGAGAGATTAGAAATTTTTCTACTATGGATGAGAATCACTTAAAAGATGTAGATGATAAGTTGAATGACATCTTATTAATGTGTACTAAGCTTACTTTTGGAAAATCTGTAGGTTCTTACAAAGATATTTTAGAAGAAGATAGAATTTACTTATTATTGGCTATTCGAGAACTTACATTTAAAGACGGTGAAGCCAAATTAATGTTGAAATCTAAAACTCATGAATGCCCTACACGAGGTTCCGTAGATAAAGTGGAATTAAGGACAGAGAACTTAGATTTTCAATTACCTGAAGAACAAGTGATGAGATACTATGATGAAGAAAATAAGTGTTATGCTATCCAGACAAAATCTTACGGTGAGATTAGAATGGCTCCTCCTACTATCGGAGTTATGAGAGCCGTTACAAATTACATTACTAAGCGTGAAGAAGAAGGTACCAGCTGGGACAAATCTTCTCTACAGGTTATTCCTTATATTATACGGGAATGGAGAGGTTGGACTGATCGTGATATTTTTGCTACTGTTACTGAATTTCAAGGATGGGAGGCATCTAAATATTCTGTTATCTTCCGTTTAGCTGAGAAAATGAAAGTCGGTGTTAAACCTGAACTTAAACATATCTGTCCGGGGTGTGGCACTGAGGTGTCTGCACCCCTTGAGTTTCCCGACGGCATTAAGTCTCTTTTCGTTATTCCAGATATCTCTGGAGAACTTCTTTAAAGTCCGTGTCATTCTCTTGGAAAAGTTACACTTACAGCCAAGCGAGTTAGATTCTCTTCCTTTTTATGAGTATGAATATACTCTTCAGTATTACAATGAACTCCTTCAGGAGAGAAAAGATGGTGAAGACAAAAATCAAAAGGAACAAAGCGATAAATACAATATAAAAGGAATGCAGAATAGCATGTCTAAAGGGCTTCAAACTCCAAAGATGCCATCTTTTTCAATGCCAAAGATGCCTTCCCTATAAAAATTAATTGTTGAATGGCAAGGGTAACTCTCGCAGATTTAGCTGCTCCTCTTAAGAAAATTGAACAGTATACTGAAAAGTCCGAATCTACCTTACAGGTGGTAGAAGAATTAGTGTATGCCGGTCAGACCATCCAAGGTGCAATTCTCAAAGAATTAGAAAAACAAACTAAATTACTTCAATTATCATTAGCAGGCAAGGCCGCAGGTGCAATTAAGAAAAAGAAAGCTCCTAGCATAGGCAAGGCTGCTAAAGGTGCCACTAAAGAGATGGGTGGATTGGCAGAAGGTTTAAAAGCCATAGGTCTTGGAGCCGGCGATCTTGCAGCTGGTATGTTTAAGTTTCTTCTTGTTCCCAAGAAAGCTGTGAATAAGTTTTTAAAGATTACAAACCAAGTATTTGAAGTATTTTCTGATCCAAAGATCGATCCTAAAACGATCAAGCACTCTTCTAAAGCATTCAAAAGAATTGCTGAGTCTATTTGGCTTTTTGCTAAAAGTCTCGCAAAAGCTATGTTAGTTCTTCCTTTAATTCAGTTGGGTATTGATAGTTTTTTGGATATACTGAAAAAGGTCATGGATAAGTTCAAAAAATTTGATAAGGTTGATAAAATAGAGGCTGCAGCAGATGCCCTTATAGTAGTAAGTAAGTCTATATGGGAATTTTCTAAAGCTTTAGCTCTTTCGGCTTTATTACTGATACCCGGTATGTTTGCAATTCCACTACTCTTTGTTTCCATAAAACTTGTGAGCAAGATTTTTATCGGTATGGGTAAAAATACTGCAAAGATTAAGAAGGGTGGTGAGGCTTTAAAAGAAGTTGGTTTAGGCATTAGAAATTTTGCAATTGGATTAGCTTTATTCGCTTTGACCACAATGTTTATTTTAATGTCACCTAAGATAATGATTGGTATGATACTTTCTCTGATATTAATATCAGGTGCAGTATGGCTTATTGGTAAAATGAATAAGAGAAGGGCTGTCACAAAAGGTGCTCGAGCACTTAAGGGAATGGGCGTGGGATTAGCGGCTTTCGGACTCGGCTATATGGTATTTGCATGGGCTGTAGGAAGCCCAAAATGGGAAGACATACTTAAACAAGTAGCAGTTTTAGCTGGCATAAGCTTAGTG
>Ga0098052_1002913_pt1 | contig 10249 bp, 10 predicted proteins | sample 15_taG_FD_81591 | JGI IMG/M metagenome (GOLD analysis project Ga0098052, IMG submission 81591) | Marine viral communities from the Subarctic Pacific Ocean - 15_ETSP_OMZ_AT15312 metaG | ecosystem: Environmental > Aquatic > Marine > Oceanic | place: Pacific Ocean | collected 2015-01-18 | reverse complement strand
GCTACCCTTCCAAAGATAGCGTCCAGCTCATCAAGCTCAGTGTGACCGTTGCTTTGAGACTTGGCATGTCTATCGGTAGTGTCTCGCTCCGCGATCGGCCCCCCATCCATGGATAGCACCTCACCCCAGGGCACAGGGGGCCGGTGGTTCGCAGTGAGACACCATATCACCGGGTAAGCTGGTGACCGCTGGGGTGCACTGATCATTCCATCCGTTAACGCCACCAGTACGTTAGGTGGTGTGGTCGCCAGCGATTCGAAGACGGGGCGAATATCACTTCCGCCACCGCCTTGGCACTGCCAGTGCGCGAGCTCATGGAGCTGGCCTTCGTGCAGCATGCTGCGTTGGGTAATCTGGCTATCGAACTCAATGACGTCCACCGCCACCCGATCGCAGGCCGCTAAAATACCGGCAAGCTCACTTAAAAAGTGCGGCAACGCCCGCTGGCAACTGCCGCTGGTGTCAATGGCGACGGCAAGCGTGAGCGTTTGGCTACGCTGGCTGGGCAGGTACAGGCCACGGTGCAGGTGGCGACGTGATGGCGGTAGCCACTGCCGGTTGCCGGTTAACCTCCGTTGAATGTGGCTCGCCAGCACCTGCTGCCAAGGCACTTGTGGTTTACGTAAGCGCTCGACGAGCGTGTTTAGATGCCCTGGCAAATGGCCTTGCTGACGCTGATGCTGCTGAGCAGTGGCGACTAAACGCTGCCGCCATACTCGGGCGTTTTCTGGCGTGACAGGCTTGGGTGTAAAATCTGGGTCGATCACGCCCTCCGCTGCCGTCACGGCAACATGGAGCGTATGTTCATCCAGTACACGCCCTCGCTCTCGTCGGTGGGGATGCTGGCGAAGGTCAGCGTAGATTTGCTCAGCAGAGCTGCCTAAATAGCGGCGGTGATAGAGCGCATCGTCTGGGCAGTGGCGTAGCTCTTCGCGCAAAATGCCGTTGATTTCGTAGTCACAGGCGCGGTTCCAGTCGTTAGGGTCACGTCCGAACTGCCGAGCATGATGGCCCAAGGCGCAGTGCCACACCTCATGCGCCAGAATAAAACGGCGATCTGCATCACTGCGCTGCGCCATAAACTGAGCATTGACGAAGATCGTTTCGCCATCCGTGCCTGCCGTCGGCAGGCGGTCATCGACAACGCTCACCACTGACAGCTGCATCAGTAACCGAGCGGTAAACGGTTGTGCCGACATTAAAACCGCACGGTCTGCTTCGCACTGGCGTTGGATGTGGCGCTTGAGCGTTTGCTCGGCGGCGCTGGGGCCGCGCTGGCAACTCATGACACCGACTCAGCCGCCCACGCAGCACTCATATGATTGGCTAGGTGTGTTTGAAACACACTTCCATGCTGCTCGCTCCACGCATCAAAGGCGGGGTGGCTCATTAACGCTAAGGTACGCGCTTGCTGCTGATTGTCACTGCCACCTTGCATGGCATCCATCAGCGCTAGCGTGGCAAAGTCGGCACTGAGCGCCTGGCTGATCTGAAGAAAGCGCGCGATACGCTGCTGTGTTTTAGCCTCATAAAGTGCGTCATCAGCAACGTGTTGCCATAACGCGTGGGCAAGCCCCGCGCAAAAAGCGTAGCGCTGATCAGCACGCGTTGGAATTTCGATGGGCGCTTTTCCATTCAGCATGGCAGGAATATCTGGCAGTTTGAGCGCCCAATCACGGAACGCCAAAAACTCGGTTGCCGCGCCCTGCCCGACGAGACCATGAACCATCAGCGCTTGGGTCGCCGCAGGCAGCTTCTGACTGTGGTTAAGCGACTGTGCCACGCGCGTCCAACTACGCGGGCTTGGCCAGCCTTGCTCAACATTGCCCTCCATGTCGAAGAAGCATTCTGGCCGAAAGCGTAAAAATGCGGTCACGTCGGGATGCAGCCCCTCCCCGGCCGCCCAGCGCGTCCAGGTGTCTAGGTCAGGTGTTAGGCTGATATGACAAAAACGGTTCGCTAGGGCACTAGAGAATGTTTGCGCGACGGCGCGGTCTTCGCTGCGATTTCCTGCTCCCACCACCAGCCAGCCCGGCGGCAGACGGTAAAGGTCTCCTAAGCGTCGATCTAAGATCAGCTCATACGCAGCGACCTGCAGGCTGCGGTCTGCGGCGGTGAGTTCATCGAACAGCAAAATGCCACAGCTATTAGGGTCTCGTGGCCACTCACCGGCCAACAGCCAGTCCACCACACCGCGCTCATGATCAGGCACCGGCAGGCCACGCAGGTCGATCGGTTCACGCTGAGCGAGACGAATATCAATAAACCCTATGCCCTGCCGCTCAGCCACCTGGCGCACCACCGAGCTTTTCCCTACGCCTGGCGGCCCCCAAAGCATCAGCGGTGGCAGTTGCTCAGCCAGCGCTGGGTCGCTAGCGAGTTGTTCTACCTGATGGCGAAGCAGTTGCTGTGCTTGAGCGGGGGTTGCATACATAGAAGGCACTCCAAAGCGCTGTGATTGCCAACTAGTATCTGCCGCATTTGCGACACTATGCGTCGCATCTCTTTGATTAACCGTTCTAGCGACAAGAAATGCGATGCCCCACCTCGGCTGTTTAAGCTATTTCTTTATCAATGCCAGCATCCTTAATGTCATCTTTTGTGATGTGGTCGTCACATGTTGGTTAATGAGGAAAGCAATGGGCATATGCTGGCCGCCACTGCCAGCGCTTTGTTGACTGGCAAGATTACTTAACTGACGGCATAAAAAACCGCGTAATCAATCCTCTAAGGCAATAAACGAATATCATAGTGGAAGGCTTCATCGGGCCATACCCTCGACAACGAACCAGAACAAACGTTAAAGCGACACGTAATGTCGCAGCTTCGTCATAGCCTATTCTCTCTTATCAGGGACGATGGACGCTACGATGACCATGAACGAATGTGTAACGACTCAAGACACTACCCAACAGGAAATCGCCAAGTGGCTAGATGATCGTGAGCAGTGGAAACATGAAATGCCCGTCATGGGCTTTTTAAGCCAGTTTCTTACCCTTACCCCCGTCACTGACTCACGTTTTCATAGTGCCAGCACGGATGGCAAACAACTTTATATCTGCCCAGATTACAGTGCCACACTATCTGATACCTCCCGTCAGTTCTTACAAGCGCACCTCATTTGGCACTGTGTGGCAGGTCATCTGACCGCACCGCTGGTTGCCGACTATCGTCGTTGGCATCTCGCTTGTGACCATGAGGTGAATGCATTGCTCCTGGCGCTTGACGTTCCTTTCCCCGCTGATGCCTTGCTCTTTCCAGTCTGCGTGGGACGTAGCGCGATGAGTGTGTATCGCTGGTTAGAAGGTCACCCCAATATTGCAGTAGAAACATCAATGGACATACATCCTGCTGCCTTGTGGCATGCATTGCCCAACACACAGGTCTCACCCACCACCATCATGTTGTGGCGCCAACGCGCTCATCTATTGGTCAAAGAACCCGGCGCTTTACCAGCGCGGGTCGCTAAGTTTTGTGAGGCGCGTTAAACTCAACGCTTTCATATTTTTTTAGCCAAGGTTGGCATCACTATGTCTGAACCCCGCGATACGCTTTTTCGTTACTTAACCATGTTGCAGCTGATTCCTCGCTTTCCCGGGCGTATCGCGACACCTGTGTTGAAAGAGAAGCTTGCAGAGCGCGGGTTCAATATCGATACGCGCTCACTGCAGCGAGATTTAAGCCAGAAACTCTCCACACAGTTTCCGATTGGCTGTGACGATAGCCAGAAACCTTACCGCTGGTATTTTGATCGTGACTTTCAGTGCCAGCTACCCGCGCTGGATGTGCCCAGCGCGTTGACGCTGGTCTTAGCCGAGGAGTATTTGAAGGGGTTGCTTCCGCCCGTGGTGGTCGGCCAGCTCTCGCCCCACTTTACTGACGCACGGAAACTGCTGGACGACATGAGCGCTAATGGGCTTAGCCAGTGGGCACGTAAGGTACGCGCCATTCCTAACGGCAAAGCGCTGATCCCCGCTGAGATTAACGAGGCCACCTGGCAGACCATCTCGCAGGCGCTCCTTGAGCAGAAAGCCGTTGACGTTATTTATCTATCACGCACCAGTCACTCTGAAAAGGCGTTTACCCTCCACCCTCAAGGCATTGTGAGCCGCCACAGTGCCACTTATCTGTTAGCTCATGTGGATGGCTTTAAGGATCTGCGCCAGTTCGCCCTTCACCGCGTGCAGCAGGCAACGCTCAGTCAACAACCCTGGCAGCAGCAGCACGATTTTGACATTGATGATTACATCAAAGGCGGTGCGTTTGGGTATCGGCAGGGGCCTAGCGATGTAGTGTTGGAAGCCGAGATTGCTAAGCCGGTGGCGTGGCTACTACAGGAAACGCCGCTATCAGACACACAATCGATAGAGGCGTTGCCGGATACTGACGGCTGGTATCGGCTGACCGCCCACGTACCGGATGATCAGCAGACGCTGTGGTGGCTGATGGGCATGGGACCAAATATCAAGGTCACCGCGCCTCACGCATGGCGAGAGACGATCAAAACGAACGCAGAACAGATGTTGGCGCACTACGCCATAGAGTCCTCATCGTCTTCATAAACACTCGTTAGCCTCATGGTCTGACACACCTTTTTTTCCGCATGCGGAAAAATACGACGACGTTATCATTGCTACACCTAGGAGGGTTTCCATGCTCTATTTTGCCTACGGTTCCAACATGGCAACCCAGCGCTTAGCGGCTCGCGTTCCAGCACGCTTTGTGACCACTGCCCTTCTGCCCGCTTACCGCCTAGGTTTTGTACGAAAAGTTGGCTCGCAAGCAACGGCCGATGCACGCCACGCATACCATCGCCTTAAAGCTACTTGCCAGCTTTTCATAGCGTGTGGCGATGCGGCGACATTCTTTAAGCCAACCAAAGCAGCGTTCTATCGCATTCCGTTGCCGATATTTGGGTTTGTCGAACCGCCTGGGTAGCCCAGGCCGGGTTCTTCGGTGCATGTTGCGCTGAGCAATCACGGATTTCATGCCGTGCCTGTCGCAATAATGACGCAGCTCATCGCTGTCGTATCCTTTATCAGCCACCATATAGCGACTACGTTTGCGAGGACGCCCGACGCCACCTGGTAGATGGATGCTCTCTAATGTCGCAACGAAGTGCCGAGAATCTGCCTCTTGACCAGGAGACAGCGTGAACGCCAGTGGCCAGCCATGACGATCACAAACCAAATGAATTTTGGTTGTTAAACCGCCGCGGCTACGGCCGAGCGCGTGGTCTAACGGTTCTTTCGAGCCCCCTTTTTACCGCCTCCAGCGGCAGCGCGTGTGGCTCGCACGGAAGTGGCATCGATCATCCACGTGTCTAGGTCCATAAGCCCATCTTCACGTAATTTGAGCTGCAAGCGAGAAAGTACCGCTTCAAAGGTGCCGTCATCACGCCACTTGCGGAACCGGTCATAAACCGTCGACCAAGGACCATATCGCTCGGGTAAATCACGCCATTTGGCGCCAGAACACAGCACCCAGAAGATACCATTGAGCATTTTTCGGTCATCCCGCCTGGGCCTGCCCATGGTTTGAGGAGGCGCCACGATATCTTCAATCTGTGCCCAGCCGTCATCAGAGATCTCGTAACGTCCGACCATTTTTTTCCCCTATGCTGCTTTTGCATAGGTAAAATTAGCAGATAAGGCTTTTCGTACAAAACCTAGCGTTTCACCAGCGCGGCGGGGACGGCTCAGGCAAGTGCGATATTGTGCCTGCCTCAGCGCAGTCCGCTGTCTATGGGGTCATTTGGGAAATGGCGTCTCATCACAAGCCGACGCTCGATCGCTATGAGGGACTGGGCGCGGCGTATAACGAGACGTGGCTTACCGTTACGGATCTCGCCAGTGACCGGCAGTTTGAGGTGCAGGCGTATATCGGCAACCTCACCGCACTCGGTCTGCGCCCCTATACCTGGTATAAGCACCATGTGCTTACCGGGGCACGTGAGCATGGCCTGCCCGCCTATTACCTTCGTGCACTGGAGGGCATTGAGGCGCATCAGGATGACAATGCTGAACGACATGCCCGAGAGATGGCGTTATATGCCCCAATGGAACCCCTGATGAGTGCTACTTAATGGATAATGATCAGCGCTTGATTGCGTTTTACTGCGGTGAAGGCCGCGATCATAAAGGCCGGTGCCTTGAAGATATTTGGGCGCTATCGCCTTTTTGGCTGGAGCACACCCACGACTATATTCAGTGGCTGTTCCCTATCCCTGAGGCGGGTCGTTTTAACGCCTTTGCTCCCTTGCTGACGCCCACGATACAGGCTGCGTTTGAGAGAAGTGACGTTATGCGCCAGCATCAGCAGCGCTCACTTGAGGTGATGCTCGACTTTTTTGGCCTCGCTCGGGATGGGAGCGATATCGTCGCTCAACCAACGCTGGCAATACAAACCCATATTTGGCTAAAAGCGGGTGGCCATAACCATTTACGCATCACGCGGATGATTCGGTCGTTAGCCTTGTGCCACCAGCCCGACCTAGCGCGCACTTTTCAGCAAGCGGTCATCGAGATCGGCACCCAGCAGGGAGTAGTCTCTGAGCCGTCGATTCAGTATTGGCGAGAGGCCTTTTAGACCAGCTTAAACGGTTCAATGTCGCGAAAGATGTCGACTTCGGTCATCTCGCGGCGGAGTGTCAACGCTTATACCGCCGCCACTTAAAAAATGCCTGGCTACAGCGAAACGTCAAAATGACTCACATCACTATCGGATTATAAATTCACGCCAAAACTAAAATAAAGCTGCCCAGCAACACACAATAAATTCAACTTTTGTATAAGTACAGCTGAACCGACTAGCACTGATCAGAACTCGTAAAAGGCACGAAAGAAACTCTCATATTCATTATCATCTTGCGCCAAAAAATCAATATAATAAAATAGAACGAGCCAGTGCGCAGTCAATCCATAGCTTTGAAAAAAGCATAAATTCCCTTGAGTTTTGACCAACCACAATTACTCATTAAATTTCAGGCCTCTTATGTCGATATGTATTGTCTCTCTTTCAGATCAATCTTTTTTCACTATAGTGACTGCTGCTCTAGAAGCATATAAAGTTGATCATGCTAAGCATGACTCGGGTGATTCAGAAAAATACCTTGAAACATTTGGCAACCTATGGGGCTACCGTAGTGAAGACACTGCAGGAAAAAAGGTCTTTCGAGTCGTAATGGCTGATGTTTCAACAGCGGCGGAGAGATCCCAGGATTTTGTCATCGACAAAGAAGAAAGCTACGATGCTAAAAGTAGCTTTATAGAAACATATTATCCAGAGCTAAGTTTTATTGGGGACTATCACAGCCATCCCTATACCATTCAAGGGGATGGTGTCAAAACTGAGCTAGATCTTGAAAGAAACAAACTCTATCAATTTTCTAGTGGTGACTTTAAGTCTGTAAAATATCAACAAGAGATAGGACGTAAGTACAACGTTGGCCTAGTTGCCACAGTCTATGAACGTGACCGAAGCATCAAGCGATCAAGAAAGCACATTGATGAAAAGAGCTGCATCCGATTTCAATATCAAAATATGACCATCTGGATAAAAGCCTATGTCTGGACTGGTCATAATTACCGCCGTAAATCTGACAAAATGGTTTGTTTGATTTGTCCTAATCTTGGCTTCAATGCTGGTTAACTAGGCGCAAAGTATTTTCCTGCGGTAGATTCATAAAAAAATTGCATTACTTTGAGCTGAATGTCTAGACGCTGTCGCTCTTTTAGCTGGAACAAGCGCACGGCTATATTCAGTGGCTGTTCCCTAGGCCGCTTTAACGCCTTTACGCCCCAGTTAGTGCCAATGGCTCAAGCCGCTACGACATTATAGGTCAGCATCAACAGCGCTCGCTTGAGGCGATACTTGATTTTTGTGGCCTCACTTGGGTTGAGAACGGCATCGTCGCTCAACCCACCCTGGCCATACCAACGCACATTTGGCTAAAAGCGGGTGGCCATAACCATTTACGCATCACGCGGATGATTTGGTCGTTAGCCTTGTGCCACCAGCCCGACCTAGCGCGCACTTTTCAGCAAGCGGTCATCGAGATCGGCACCCAGCAGGGAGTAGTCTCTGAAACGTCGATTCGGTATTGGCGAGAGGCGTTTTAAACCAGCTTAAACGGTTCAATATCACGAAAGATGCCGGTTTTGGTCATCTCGCGGCGGAGTGTAAACGCTTCTACCGCCGCCACCGGGTCGACCTGCGCCAGCTGATCAAAGTGGATACGGTTCCACTGTGCTCGGGTGACCTTGATGCTATAGAGATACTGATCGCGAGTGCCACCAGTGGCAGGATCGATCACTTGCCGATACCCAGAAACCCGTGCTTCTTGAACCCGTGGCAAACGCACAAACACGGCGCCAAGCACACGAAAGGCAATGCCGTGGACATGGTCACGGTACAGTTTCCGCTGTCGTGTGGCACTCAGGGACTTGGGGGTGAGCTTGAGCGCTTTGGCGGGCATCGTCCATTCTCGATCCGGCATGTCATCGTCAGAGGGCAGGTCAATATCCAGCGCCATCGTGGTGTCATCGCTTCCCAAATCAAAATCGATCACGGTCTCGCGAGGCCAGTCGATCTCTTCTAGGCGTTCTTGAAGCGTGAGTGTCATGTCATCACGTTGTCTTAGCACGCCCTGCTCTTCTCGCTGTTGTCGGGCAAACTCGGCGGCATCAAAATCGGCTTTGCGGTGCTCCCAGGTACGATAGTCATCATTAAACCGCTTCTGGCGACGTGTGTTATCGACCTCATGTTGACGGCGTGCCGGTGGCCATAGCACTTTCCACCATGGAAGAGGCACCGGCGTGGGCGGAGTGGGTGCCGGCTCAGCAAAATGGCGTGGGGTGTAGCCACGGCAGTGAGGAGATGGGGTATCGTGGTGCAGCTGACCTAAGCGCACGATGTCCGCGTTTAATTCATCGCAGAGTGTCTTGAGCTGTGCACGAATAGCATCACGTGCATGACGGCGCAGCCAACGTACGTCCTGGTCGCTGAGTGGAGTGCCATCTTCAAATAGGTAGCGCACGTTGCCGTCTTTCTTAACCGACAGCTGAAGCCCCAGCGACTCCCCTTGCCCAATGCGCGTTTCTAGGGCTGAGGGAGCACTTGCTTGACCCTTTGAAGAAGCTCGACGAGATGATGACAGCTGGGTGCGATAGGCCAGTCCTGTTCCAGGAAGTCCGGCATGCGCATGGATACCTCGTGGCCCCATGCTGACACTGGCACCGCGCGGGCCGACAGAAAGGCCCACACCACGCTTGCTGATATTCAGGCGCACGCCGGGCGCAAGCGAAATACGACGTTGAAAACGAAAAGCCATCGACACTCCTTGAAGCGGGAACCTTACGTCATTGGTTCACGCGCCGTTGATCGCGCTTACCCACGACACAGTACCAGCGCGCCTCTTCCTCTTGCCGCCGCTTAATCGCCGCCTGCATGGCTTCTTCTGAGGTCGCATAGCGGGTGCGTGACGTACCGTAACTGAACTGCGCGCTGCGTTTTTTGCGTGAACCGTCGGGCATCAACTCATACCAAGCCGCTACCCAGAGTGTTGTTCCCGTGGGGCGCTCGTAGTGGTAAACGCCTGTTATCGGGCCAGCAGGCCGTTCACGATGACGCGCGACGGAGCGTGCCTCCACTCGCAACAGCTCCTTCCAGCGGCGTTCGCCCCAAATCTCTCTGCCGCGCTGGTCTCGATACGCAAGGCATCGCTCGAAAGTATCGTATTCATTGGCTAAGCGCGGGATCGACTTAGTTTCAGGTCTCCCCGAAGGGCGTGGCACGCGCACCATAGGGTTACTGTGGCTTTTGGGCCACGACACGTATTTGGTGCTTTCCCATAGCTGGGGTAAGGACAGCGCGTTTCTCATTTTTAAATCAATAGCTTTTTAGTGAGCAGGGACTTATAAAAAGTAACAGCTTCACGACTCGGTAACCTCTGCTTTTCTGTGCGGTATGCGCTCGCGCCCATACTTCAGAATAATTGGCTATCTTGATAATAGAAGCAATGGATTTAAACCGATCGCCACTTTCTTGTCGGCAAGCATCAGTACAACAATTGAACAGAGAGCAATAGCGCCATGAAACGCCTCAATATCAAACGTCTCCTACTCGTCGCTACCCTTCTGACTAGCGCTTGCGCTTACGGTAACGAATATTCAAAATCCTATGAGGCATGTATGCAGCAAGCGGTTAGCACTCTCGATATAGTCACCTGCATATCAAACGAATATGAACG
>Ga0098052_1002911_pt1 | contig 10253 bp, 8 predicted proteins | sample 15_taG_FD_81591 | JGI IMG/M metagenome (GOLD analysis project Ga0098052, IMG submission 81591) | Marine viral communities from the Subarctic Pacific Ocean - 15_ETSP_OMZ_AT15312 metaG | ecosystem: Environmental > Aquatic > Marine > Oceanic | place: Pacific Ocean | collected 2015-01-18 | reverse complement strand
TAGTAATTATCAATTGGGACAAGGCGCCGACAAATATCCTTACTACTCTGTTGACCAAGCCATAACAATGGTCGAAGATCAAGAGAGAATTCGTTATGAAATGATCTCCATGCCGGGGATTATTAACTCAAACTTGGTTGATAAGTTAATTACTCAAACTCAAGACCGAGGGGATGCTTTAGCCATCGTCGATGTTGATGGTATTTACCGTCCCGCTTGGGATGCAAACGGTACCGAAGTAGCAGCCAGTATAACATTGGCAACTACTTGGAATGATGAAGCCAACAGTGCTCAACTGCTAGCGTCGTCTTATGCCGCCACATATTTCCCGAATGTCAGAATGGTTGATACCTTAAATGGAAGTAGAAAAAGACTACAAGCACCTCCATCTGTAGCAGGTATTGGTGGAATTGCTCAATCAGAAGCCGCTTCACAACCATGGTTTGCTCCCGCAGGATTTAACCGAGGAGGCTTGAATAGACTCGGTGGTGCTAACGGACCAATTGTTGTAGGAACAAACACACACTTGACCCGAGACAATAGAGATACTCTATATGCTCAAAGCATCAACCCAATTGCTAGATTCCCATCAACCGGCGATACCGTAATTTTCGGTCAAAAAACAATGATGGGTGGAACATCCGCATTGAATAGAATTAATGTAAGAAGATTGATGGTTTATCTCAAAAGACAAATTGGAGTAATCGCAGACACTATTTTGTTTGATCAAAATGTCGAGGTCACTTGGAACAGATTTAAAGCAAGAGCAGAAGAAGTTCTTTCCGATGTTAAATCCGAACTTGGGGTTACGGATTACAAGATTATCTTAGATTCAACAACAACCACCCCAGAGGCAATTGATAGAAATGTTATGTACGCTCAGATTATGGTAAAACCAGCCCGTGCTATCGAATACATCGTAGTCGACTTTATCATCACTCGAAGCGGAGTAGAATTTTAATAAGCCACTAATTATAATGAACAGGAGAAATTAATAATGGCATTTTGGACAGAACAAGCGAACGAACCGAAAAGAAATTATAGATTCTTGGTCCAGATTACTGGACTAGGAGAGAACGACGTACAATGGTGGGCTCGTAATTTTAAAGTCCCGTCATATTCAGTGACTGAGGCAAAGCACGACTTTCTGGATAATCAATATTATTTTCCGGGTCGTGTACAATGGGAAGAAAGCACTTTAGAGTTGGTGGACCCCGTTTCCCCTAACGCTGTTGCTCTTACTAATCAAATGATTATCAATTCTGGCTATAAAGTCAAAGGAACATCTGATATCAATAGTCCAGTTACAGTATCTAAAACGAGTGCGAACTCTGCATTGGGTAATGTTATAGTCTCGATCTTCGATGGAGACGGGAATACTATTGAAAAATGGACCCTTAAGAACCCTTTCATCAAAGGTGTTTCATTTTCTGATTTAAATTATGAAAATGATGAGCTAAGAACCATTACAGTAACTTTCCGATATGATTGGGCCATTTGTGACCATACAAATGCGGCACAAAGCGGCACTGACACAGAACAGTTTTCAGTATAAGGTGAACTATGACATTCTGGACTGATTCTAAATTGAGTCCCACACGACGACATAGATTTTTAATACAAGCAGATGGCCCTGGTAAGATCAAGGGAACTTGGTGGTGGGCGAAATCAGTCACAAAGCCCGCCTATACGATCGAGGCTGAAGAATATACATTGGGAAACAATAAATTTAAGTATCCGGGCATCCTCACGTGGGGTGACGTAGAGATATCTATAGTCGATACTGGGAAACAAACATCTAGTGTATATGCAAATTTAAAAAAAATGGGGTATCTCACCCCCACCAACAGCTCCAATGGCATCCAGAAGGAGGGGGATGGAGCTGTGAATAAAATAACTATTCTTCAAGTGAATGAAAAAGGTGATGAAGTGGAAAAGTGGGAGTTAAAAAACGCATTTATAAGTTCAGTTCAATTTGGTAACTTAGAATATGGATCCGATGAACTCGTCGAGATCCGATTAACAATAAAATATGATTGGGCAGAATTAACATAACCCGAGGTGAATAGTGAGTAGAAATAAAAATAGAACAGGAGATAATAGGCCCGATGCGGCTGAAGCCCCTGCTGTTAATAGTTTATTGAATTTTGTCAAACCGTCAGAATTTGTAGACTTACCATCCGGAGGCTCCGGATACCCTGAAGGTCATATTCTCTATGGAGAAGACACTGTTGAGATATATCACATGACCGCTAAAGATGAAGACATTCTAACATCCCAGACTCTTTTGAAAAAGGGAATCGCGATTGATAGATTTCTGGAGAATGTAATAGTCGACAAGACACTCAAACCGGAGAGTCTATTGATTGGTGATAAAAATGCAATCCTGATTGCGGCGCGAATCAGTGGATATGGATCCGATTATGATGCGTCAGTAATTTGTTCAGAGTGTGATACAAGGAATAAATTAATATTTAATTTGCACAACTCTACCATTAAAAAAGCAAAAGCACCAGAAGAATTGGATGTAATATTGTTTGACAATGGAACATATTCAGTAAAACTCCCTTTTTCTGGTTTCACCGCCGTTGTTCGCTTAATGACGGGGGGTGATGAAACTTTTTTGTCTAAATATATGTTTAATAAAAAAAATAAAGAACTCCCCGATAATATATTAACAACTCAATTTAAGAGAATTATTTCATCAGTCGATGGGTATACAGATAGAGAAGTTTTAAATCATTTTATTGAAAATATGCCAACTGCTGATGCACGAAGAATTCGAGTGGTTAATAAATTGATCACATCAGATATCCAAATTAGACAAACATTAGTTTGCAAAAACTGTTCTCACGAAGAGGAGGTTGATGTTCCGTTTGGAGCAAACTTTTTTTGGCCTGACAGATAAATATATGGAAACTGTTTATGAGCAGTTTTTTTTGATGAAACATTTTGGTGGATGGAGTTTTATAGAGGCATACAACTTGCCTGTTGGACTCCGAAATTGGTTTGTCGAAAGACTGTCTAAACAATATGAAGAAGAATCCAAAGAAGCCGAAAAAATGAGAAGACGATCTCGCTAGTCATTTCTTCGAGCATTTCTGGTTTATAACTATTTAGAAAAGATGGAGGGACCTTTTGATGTTCACTATAAATTTGACAACCAGGAGCACACTAAATGAATCTCTCATGAGGGCATGGGGAGAATGGAACAAAACCATTCTAAAATATATATATGGGAAAGACACTGATGTGGTTGCTAACTTAAACGAGATAGATGAAAAGATAGAATTTAAAATTACGGGAAACCTTGAAGATGTCAAAGCATACGCACAGGCACTCAAATTGGAAGCAGATTATCTACGATCGTATATTGATAATGGCAAGAATCATAAAACTACGCTTAATATAAAAGAACATTTAAAGAGCGCCTCGGAAGAATTTGTCAACAGAACCGGTCTACCATGGCCATTTAAGGATTAATTAAATGTCAGATGATACAGACAAGTCGGGAAAGACAACAAAAGATTTGGATGCGTGGTGGAAAAAGATCGCAGAAAAAGAAGCTTCTCTGGATAAAAAAATCGAACTCGCGCAGACAAGGGTCAAGACGCTGGCTTCCGAAGCCGAGATTTATGAAAATATTATGGGCAAATGGTCCCAAAATCAACTAGAAGATATGAATAAGGAGGTCGAGCTCCAAGAGATGAAACTTGAGGCACTCCAAAAAGAAGCAGCGATTCGAGACGGATTGATGGCTCAAGCGGAAGAGGCCAGGAAGGAAGGAGAGGAAGGCGTTGCGCTTGCCGCACAGCTTGAGGCATATGCCAAAGCGACAAAAGAAGAGTGGTATGACATGGCCGACGCCATCGGCGATGTAGATGATGCTATGAAGTCATTGATTGAGGAGACCGAAGAGCTTGATGATGAAATAGAAAAAGGTGAAAAAAGTTTAAAAAAGATGGTGGATCACAGCGCAAAAGCCGATCGAATGATGGATTCTTGGGGGAAAAAGAGTGTAATATTTTCTGTAAATCTTGCTAGAATGGCAAGGAAGTCAAAAGATATGTGGGACCCAAAACTGATGAAAAAATATGGAAAAGCATTTTTGGAACAAATACACCCCATGAACATCTTTCCATCTTTGGCTCTTTTAATTATTGAAAGAACTTATAAATTGGCCACTGCCGCGGATGATGCTCGCGCCGCATTTGCTGGCGCAACAGGAACTATCGGTCAATTTAACCAGCATATAATAAAATCGCAGCAGGTGCTCAACCGTTACGGTGTAGAATTTAAAGATACCCAAGAAGCAACAAAATCACTCCTTCTGAGTACATCAAATTATGTTGCTCTGAATACAAAATTACAATTACAGCTGACTCAAACTTCAGCACTATTAAAGAAAGTGAATGTTGATACTCAAGATTCAGCCAACATATTCAATGTATTAACTGAGGCATTGCATATTGCAGATGACCAAGCCGGCGCGATGATGACAAACCTACTAATGATGGGGACAGAGATTGGGATCAGCGCAGAACAAATGGGAAAAGATTGGCTCGGAGCCATGGGCACTTTGGCCGTATATGGCCCTCGATCAGAAGGCATCTTCACTAATCTTGCAGCAGCAGCAAAAGCAGCAGGAGTCTCAACTGAATCTTTATTGGCCGTAGCAGGAAAATTTGATACTTTTCAAGATTCTGCCAAGACCGTAGCGGGACTGAATGCTCTTTTGGGCACTAACTTATCCACCACGGAAATGTTAATGATGACAGAAGATGAAAGAGTTGAGCATGTGATTAAAACTATGCAAGCACAAGGGCGAGCCTTTAAGGATCTAGATCGTTGGCAGAAAAAAGCCGTCGCAAATCAACTTGGATTTAAAGATGCCGCAGAAGCCGAAATGGTGCTGGGCATGGACGTATCACAATACGAAGTATACAAACAACAAATGAAAGATGCTGCTGACGCTCAAGAACAGCTAAAAAAAGCGGCTGTGGCGGCGATGCCAGTAGCAACTAAGTTACTGCATCTTTTTAACGAGGCGGCACTGGACGTCATGCCCTTGTTGGAATGGATGGGCGAAGGTATCGATACGCTTATGAACAGTTGGAAAGAACTTTCCCCGGAAATGCAAGAAGGTATAAAGTACGTCCTGCTTATTGGAGGAGCCCTCACTGTAGCGGGTGCAGCCTTCGCACCGTTGATTGCTGGTCTTGGACTTACCTTGGGCTTACTAGGTGGTCCAGCTGGGGCAATTGCCGCAATAAGCGCGTTTGGTTTAGCGGTCGCGGGGTTTGCAGGAATATCCACTGCTATGGGCGCTGGCGGCGCGATTGGCAGCACAACACAACAAGCAACAAGTGGCGTATTCGCCGACCCTGCTCTGGAGACGTCTTCTTTTAATAATGTCAACAGTGCTCGACAGGCAATGACAACTAATAAGGCAGAAGCCTCTAGTCCTGTTGTTAGGGTAGATAACACTACGCAATTGCCCGACAAAATCAATGTTAGCATTGATGGGCAGCCTGTCTGGGCCAAAGTGGAATCCATTGCAGCAAATACATCCACAGGAGCCCCTAACAAGACACTTGGTGCGGGGTATAGCCCATGAGTTTTCCTACAACCTTTGGTAAATCACCTCCGGGGATTAAAACGCAAGCAAGTACCTATCAATTAAAATTTACAGGGGTGCATTGCGGTAAGAGCGTAAGTTTTCTAGCTTTTTTAACCTCTTTTGGGCAAAATTTTACAAGCACTTGGAATACCGAAGTGGTATATGGTAGAGCAGACCCCATCGCTACATTTCAGGGAAACCAAAGGAATATTGATATTGCTTGGGAGGTTCCTGCTGGTACATCAGGAGAAGCCAAAGAAAATCTCAATAGATTTGATGGGCTTTTTCAAATTATTTACCCCTCGTATCAAGAGGGCACCTTTGCAGAAGGACATTCTCAGAATGCTTTATCTATTTCCAAACCCCCTTTGATTAGAATTAAGTATGCCAATCTTTTACAATACAATGCATCAAAGGGTCAACTAGGGTATATAACGAACATCTCTTGGCAACAAAAAATAGAAATGGGGACATTTCAAGAAGGGAACAAAATATATCCCAAAGTTGTGAGTATGAACGTTTCTTTTGTGGCCCTTCATGAGAAGGACCTGGGCTGGAGCAGCGACAAATTCTTAGGTGGAGCGAAATTTCCCTTTGGAGGTGGATAATGTCAAGATACGATAATAGAAAAAAAGTTCTCAATAATAGTGAAATGTATGAAGGTATTTTTAAAAAAAGAGGAGTGAAGCATATTAAACAATTTGCTACACTTCCTTTGAAATATCCCAATGATGATGCACTATTAAGAATAAATACGTTCGATCATACTTGGAGCCAAGGGGATAAATTTTGGAGACTAGCAGAACAACAATACGGGGATTCTCGTTTATGGTGGGTAATCGCTCAATTTAATAAAAAACCAACAGAGAATCATGTTAAATTAGGAGAGATTATTAAAATACCAATAGATTTAAGTGTTGTTCTGGGAGTATTGGGATAATGGGGACCTACTATGGCATAGACAAACCCAAGAGGCTTATCGAACTAAACAATACTTGTCCGGTCACCGTAACGGACATCAATGGCAATGTAACGGTACTCCAAGGCAAGTATGATATGTGTTATACATGGGAAAACAGCATTTATTCCATTATAAAAAATCAGAGTTACGCCCAAATCATCGAAAGGGCTGGCGGACAGTATGATCCCAGCACCAGCATTGAAACAGTAGGAAAAAGGGATACGAAGACAGACCCCACGAATGATCTGGATATAATGTTACAAAGAATGTGGAATCGATTCAGTGACTGGAACGATATAGACAAATCGGTGCGATGGCAGACCTACGGTAATATCGATTACTCTGCCGGCAAGTCTGGTCCCAAAAACCTCGGCGGTATTCACAATTTTTCCATGATAACAGACGCTGATGTCTTGACGTACCAGAAGTATTATCATAATTTTTTTAAGCATCCCGGCAATGCCCTTTGGGCCCACGAAGCAAGGTTACAAGCAGGTGCTCCGGGGCTGAGTGTTGCCATGAAAGGCAGCGGGATGATTGAAAAGATTTCCTTCCGGGACGCCTTCTTCTTGTGGTTATTAGAGACAGCTATAGATCAAGGAGATAGGGGACATGTGCCGGCTACATTAGGTCCCGAGGTGGCAGCAGCATTGTATAGATATGCAGGAAACTTGGACAATCTCTGGAATGATGCCCAACTGTTCGATCAGGGGTGGACTTGGAGGACCAACCGAATGGCTTCGGCCACTATGGTCCAGTCGTTGATGCCTACACCCAATCGGGATCTTGAGAGAGAGGCTTCGTGGAAGTTCATGGGTGATAGGCTGAGTTTCTTAAGAAAACAAGGTGCCTGGGACTGGTCTAAAAGCTTCGGGTCATTGTTAGACAAAAGCAGTCGAAACCCTGGTGCTGACCTGGAGAAGCGCTGGCAGAAGTGGCACACTTTTAGGACATACTCAGACTATCTTGCCGATATAGTGTCACAACAATCTAAACAAAATATGTGGAAAAACCTTCCAGGCTGGGATGATTGGTTCGGGGATGCTGGTATTTTCTCTTTTGCACAATTTGACACTGCCGTGATGGATAAAATAAAATTAGATTGGGATGTTGATACCCGAGGCCCCGGGGCAATGAAAAATGAATTTGTCAAGGCCAAGAGTCTTCTGGATTGGTCTATATTCAAGACCATTCAATATGTTGACGCAGATGAAGAGGCCTGGGCACAAAGAAAGCACCCGGCAAGGTCGAAGGAGTTAGAGAAAAGAGAACAAGTTGTCCCCTGGGCGGCATATAATTACGAGGGCGATACCGATAAAGCATGGGATTATACCGATGGAGGACGTTCTTATCAATTTATTAAGAAAATAACTGACAAATATTTTTTGGTCGATGACGGGACAGGCGCGAAAACGACGGTGATGAGGGCAACCGAGTTTAACCTATATAACCTGGCTGAGGCTGAAAGATTTGTGGATCGATCACCTCCCCATAATTTAATGGAACAACACGTTGAACATTGGGTGGAGATGGATCTCCAAAGATGGTCACAGACGATCTCGAATGAAGGACAAAATACCCACGACAAAAACTATTCTCAATCTTTGGAAAGCTTTGTCAGTGGTCATTGGGTTGCTTTTATGAAGAGGTTTATAGGAGAGAACTGGGATTTTTCAAAGGGCATTAATTATAATGCCGCGGACATCCTGGACCCAACCAGCGGGAATTATAATGCCGACATAGCAGATATGTGGTATGATGAAATCAATCGTGTCACTCCTACGGTTAAATATATTATTCTTCAGAATGCTGAAAATGAACTGCGTATTGCATTTATTGATACAATTAAAGATAAAAGTAAAAATGATAAAGATATTAAGCCCGAAGACTTGCGGGCCGCTATCGATCAGGCAGAAAATAGAGAACTAGAAGATTCTGAACACTTTGAGTTCAAGCCACCACCGGCAACTGATATTGATCCGGATCTTATAAACAAACGACAGAAGTTTTTTAAACAATGTGCTTTGTTGCTGAATATCTCTACTCTTCAGACTGCATACATATCCAAGTTGGTAACTTATTTTAGCCAAAACCCACAAGTTAAGCCTTTCAGTAACCGCTTTTATATGATCCAATCAAAGGTCGACCAAGATAAATTATATAATGATTTGGTCTCTTCTCCTGCGGCAGCTATTCTTTTTGATTTACCGCCGGCTGTGGTAAGTTCACTCCAGCCGAAAATCAGATTATACAAAGTAGAGTCCCCCTCCTCTACACAAATTACAGAAACAGAGATTACACTGCCGATAGCGACAGACCTTAATAGAGTCCGAGACTTTGTTACACCGACTAGTTTTCTGACTGATGAATATGATAAAGGAGACGGAGCAGGTTTATTAGATTTTAGTTTCGAATTTCACGGAACTAATCCAGCGGAAGCCAGAACCGATATAGCAGCCAATCTATCATTATATTTCCAAACATTTGGGGACCTTGTTAGGGATAGAAAATCAAAAACCAACCCGAAGAGCACATATAAATTTGTCGACTTAATTATTCAACCCACACCGGGTGATAAAAAAAGATCTCGTGGGGTTGATATTGTCCACCCGGATCAATATGATCCCTCTTTTTATCGTATACGAGCGGAGGTTGGTTATACTATACCTAAAAAATTAGGAGTAGAATTGGGAGGCGTAAAATTAAAAGATTTACAAGAGGCTTTAAAGGTTAATAATCAATCATATTACTTGAACCAAGTGGAACACGATATTCAAATTCAAAAAGATGGATCTGTAATTGTCAATATTGAATATAGAGCCTATGTTGAAAGTGTCCTCAAAGGGCCAAAATCGGATGCATTAGCCAATGCAGAATCTGTAAAGAAGAGAAAAAAGATGCAAAGACAACTGTGGGATGCATTAGAATCAGGGGCTTGTAATGATAAAGATATAGAATTAATTAAGCAACGACTGGCTGCAGAGGAAGACGGAAGTAGAAAAGATGCTTTGAAAAATATAATCCGAAGCTTGGGGGCTAAAAGTCGTATTTATACCACTTCAATTCACCCTACAGATGCTCAGGATTTTCGAAGATTTGGCAGGTTTACTCAAGCAAGAATCGGCACATTTAGTAATCCTACGGACGCAAAATCATTTGTCCCCGCCGATCCCGCATCACAGTTGGTGGCGGCCGATCCTAACACGTCCACCACTTCTTATGTTCTATCTGATAAATTACCGGGCGATTTTCAATATAATGATAGGAATGATACTACTATTCAATTTTTCTTTTTTGCGGATTTACTCAATGTTATAACTGATTCAATGTACGATTTTGATAAAAAAGGCAAGCCGGTTCCAGGATCAGAGAATATTAAGTTCATTTTGGGCGGGTTTGATTTTAAACCATATACAGATGACCTTGGGGGCAGTCTTCCAGTTAATATTGGAACTATACCTATTTCTGTAGATTATTTTATGCACTGGATGATTTCAGAAGTCTTAACTCAAGGAAATGCCCGGAGAACCTTTCCTATTATATATTTTATACGCAATCTTGCTGAAAGTTTATTAAAGAACGCACTCCTCGAAAGTTGCGTCAATAGAGATGTTAAAAAAACGTTTTCATTTCAAACCGGAGTTATAGCTGCTTGGGGTAAAGAAAGAAAAT
>Ga0098052_1002909_pt1 | contig 10257 bp, 4 predicted proteins | sample 15_taG_FD_81591 | JGI IMG/M metagenome (GOLD analysis project Ga0098052, IMG submission 81591) | Marine viral communities from the Subarctic Pacific Ocean - 15_ETSP_OMZ_AT15312 metaG | ecosystem: Environmental > Aquatic > Marine > Oceanic | place: Pacific Ocean | collected 2015-01-18 | reverse complement strand
TATGTAACGCTTGTTAATGCTTTTCTATCTTCAACCTTACCTAAGAATATATCCTCAAGTCTCATACGACCTTTATTCATACCAGTTACATTTTGAAGAGCTACTTCAACAGCACCTTCCATTGTGTCAATATTGTTATCTTTTATCATTTTCTCAGTAACTTCAACAAAATCAGCATTAAAAGCTTTAGCAGCTGATTGAGTTGTTAGTATATCTATACCTAAGTTGTCAAGTATATCTGCTATTTTTTTATTATATACAAAGTTTGACTTTAAGAGAATGCTTTCACCGGGAGCATTAAACCATCCATAAGGCTTAGCTCCTGCTGTTCCAAATGGCATATCAAAATCATCTAATCTCCTACCTTTGGGCAAATATATTAAATGAGCAGCGTTTGTACCTAAATAAGACTGAGCGTTAGAAGCAGAGCTGTTTATACTTGCTAATATTTTATCTAAAGCAGCTATCTGTTCAGACCTACCGGGTATATTCTGCCCTTGTAATTGATCAAGCTTTCTTCTTGCTAAAAATTTTGCATTTAAACCTGATCCATCTATCTCATCACCAAGGCCAACAATATTAAGACCACCTTTTGTAAAATATGCATCAATAGCAGCTACTTGATCGGGAGTAAGACTAAAAACAGTGTCTTCTTTCATTTCTTTATAAAACTGCTCAGAAGCTCTTGTCTTTGCTCCAGTTCCTTCAGCTAATGTTACATACTTAAATAATGACGATGCTAAATTATTTAAATCACCAGAATTTCCTGCTAAAGATAACATATCATTAAACATTGTATTGGAAACTTTATCCCAATACACAGCTCTTACCATTTGTTTAATATCGGATGATGAAGGAGCTCTTTCTGATCCAAATTCTCCAAATAATATTTTAATATGATCAGAAGCTAATCTAGCTTTTTCTCTATCAACATTTGTTCTATTTCTATCGTTTGCAATACTATCCAAGAACGATACCTTATCATTATACCAAGATCCGAACCATCTATTTAATCTTCCATCAGTAAGTTCACCAGCACCTACAACCAAAGAATTGTTATAACTAACTGGAACTCTTACAGGTTTTGAAAATACTTCAACTTCACTTTGAGTAGTAGCTTCTTGTCTTTCTTGAGCATCTTCAAGTCTAAATACATCATTCAAATTCTTACTCATACTATCTTGAGGTTTAGCCTGGCTAATTATATTATCAATATCCTCTACTGTATTAATATTAGTCTTTCTTCCTCTGTGTACACCAGTCATATCAAGACTAACAACTGAAACACCTTGAACTCTTAACTCTTCTACAATCTCACTGGTAAGACCTGTTCCAGCAGTTGTCCTTCCTATCTCTAATATTGGTCTTCCTTTTGCGTCATATGAAAGTGATGCGCTTGGTATACTAGTTCTTCCTATTGATATAGCCATTAAAGCAGGCATTGTATATTTATTAAAGTCGTCTATCTCTTTCTGAATATGATTTGGAAGTTTATCATATGGAGTGCCAAATTCTATATCTTCACCAAGTTCCATATGTTTACCATATATAGCAGTTCTTACTTCATTTCTAATTCTATCCCTTTTTGACTTCAATGACTTTTCACCTTTAGGTGTCGGATTATCTAAATAAAGACCCCTACTCTCATCCAATTCAGTTAATAGATTCTGCCATTCCTTACCTTTTAACCACTCATTATACCTACCATATCTTTGAGGTATAGTAGCAGGGGATAGATCAGGCATATGAGGCATATTGTTGGTAGAGAAATCATTATATTGTTCAGCAATTTTAGCTTCATTTTCAAAATATGTTTCCTCATCAACACCTTTACGCCAATTTCTTACGCTTACATCCATATGATCTATCAGTCTTCTTAAATTCTTTTTACCGGCAAACTCGCCAGCAATCTCACTGAGCGTTAAATTATCTGGAACATCAACATTCATTTCAGTTCTTAATATTTCAGTGAGTCTAGCAGTTAATCTATCCAATCTTCTTTTACCCATTATCCTATCAGAAGAATAATTCATTAAATCAAATCTTATAGTATCCAATATTGAATTATAAGATACATTCTCATTAATGGATTCAGCCAAAGTTTTTTCAATCACCTTAGCTGCACTATCTACACCAGCCATTACCTTTTGAAGGGTTTCTGAATCTATTACCCTTTTAATTAAAATCTCTAATGGCTTAATATTTTCTTCACCAACTAGTGGATCATTCTTATATTTTTCTATAATACCTTCAATTCTTGTTACAATAGCATCAGATTGTTCTGCACTCTCAATTTCTTTTATTGTTGTTCTTTCTCCAACCTCATTTGTATTATACAGACTGTCAAATAAACCTTTAACACTGTTTAAAAACCCAAGATTGGTTTTAACGGAGTTCTTTGCATCTTCATAATGAACAAGAATATTCTTATCAAAATGTGACGTTACCATATAAGCATCTTCTATTGCCATTGGTAAGTTTTCAATTTGTTTTAAAGGCACAACAGCTTGGACATCTACAAACTTCCCCTTAACATCCATTAACGAATCATAAATATCCTTATATTTATTTACAAGAGCATCAATCTCATGTTTATTCTCAGTGCCACCATATAAATCAGTCAAAGCGCTTCTAACGGATTCTATATTCCAAATCTTTAAAACATTTCTACCATTTTCTTTCTCCACAGAGCCTACCCCGTTAGCCATCAAACTGTCAATAGTCGTCAGGTGCTTTGATGTAATCCTCGGTGATGACATTATTCTTGAATAGAAATACCTACGTTGTATCTCTGTGGTATCTTTATCTAAAACAAACCCTTCCTTCTCAAACTGTCCAACAATATCTTTAGCTTGTTCATAATCGACACGACCTCCATTATCCATCATCTTTAAGTCGCCTGTGGTTTTTCCTTCTCCCCACATCTTAGCTAAATAAGTTAGTTTCTTTCCCAAATCTATACGGCTATCAGCTAACTTATCCCAATCTTCATCCTTCATATCTTTAGGTTTTTTAAGATCAATTGTACCAATAAGATTCATTAACTTTTTAGGAACAGCTTCACCAAAGTTTACATCTAAAATTTCCCATAAAATCTGTTCGCTTTCACTAAGATTCTCAAGCTTACCATCAACCATATTAAACATTGCTTCTCTATTTCTAGTTTGCCTATAAGAGCTTAAAGCCATTAAGAATGAATTTTCTACAGGATCAATATTTTCAGGGTAATTTGCACCATAGTTCTCCACCCTAATTCTATCCATCACAGCATCAATTTCCTTCTTGATGTCATGTTTTAATTCAGGTGAATTATCTAAATCTCTTACTCTTAATTCCTCACCGGGAGTTTGCTTAATTGATTGAATAAGCTTTATATCAGGCGATTCAAGTGCATCTCTAATTTTATGAGCTAGTACAATCTCCTGATATTCAGCATTGCCAGCATATAGTGATACATCAGGCAGTCTTGCCATTCTAATTGGTTTGTCTATATCAATTTCATTCCCTAATTCATGATCTGTTTCCAATCCAATTCTCTTTGCCAACCTAACCATTAATTCAATATAATATTTACCAACACCTTCTAATCCACCTTTTTGAGCTTCCTTTGCAAAATCATGAAAGTTATCTTCAGATAATTTTACACCTTCTTTTATCTCAATTGATTCAAGCTTGGATTGTATTACTTCCAATTGAGTAACAGTAAGATTATCAAGCTTAATTGATCGTTCAAGTAAATTTGGTTCATCTATATTCCTTGACAATGCAGCAAACTCATATAAATTATGAGCCCATCTAACTAAATTTAATCTTGTTGGTATATTTTCTTTAAGACCTACTGGTTCTCCCCATTGTTCACCTTCTTGTTGAACTCTATGCTCTTGGCCTCTGAATATATTTTCTATTTGATTGATCGCAGGATTGGCCAACATACCTGAATAGGCAGCTCCTAAATGCATATTATTATCAAATGCTTTAGAATAATGAGATATATTTTCTGGACTCATTCCAAGATACTGTAATGCAAGTGATCTTTCTTCAAAATTATTTAAATGAGGATACTTCTCTCTAAATAGTGGTTTCTTTAACTTAGTAAACCATGCTCCAACAAGTAAGTGAGACATTAATTCTTCAGGTGGTAATGCTTTAAGTAGATTGGTATCCAATATAGTACCCATATTAAAATAAAGAGCACCAAGAGTCATTCTACCCAATGATGCAGTAAAGTCCTTACCAGCATGTTTATAAAAATCTTTCCATACAGTTGGTATATCAACCTGTCCAACAACTCTCTTTAATGCATCAACAGCTTCTTCTCTTGGTAAATTCTTATAAGCCCAATTACCAGCTTCCTTACCTATTATTGTGTCTTTTAAATAATTATCTCTTGATACAATTTTCAATAAGCCATTAACTTGTTCTCCAGTTAAACCTTTATAATCATTAGCTGAAACTCCCTTTATACTATTTAATGTTTTTTTAAGAGCCATGGCAGTCTTTCTTATATGAACTTTACCACCACCGCCAACCATTTCAACTGCAGGTAAAAAAGCAGAGAATATAAAAGCATCTTTAATATCAGCAACTGGATCAAATTCCTGTTCACCAGCCAATGAATGAACACCATCATACATAAGATTATATATTGCAAATGAAGTAGTCATCTCAGCAACTCTTGCAATATATTTTGTTATATTACTTTTCTCAGCAACTCCGAACTTTGAGTTCAAACCTTTTTCTACAAGACTGCTAATATTATTTATATGTACTCCTTCTTTAGAAAGAGCTGTAGTAGCTTCGTCACTAATTTTTATTAAAATATCATCAGCTGCTTCTGGAAACTCTCTTTTTAAAGAGTCGTATAGACCTCCTCTAATAACATCTTTAACCTTACTTACCTCATCTAAGCTCAATTCATACTTAGGAAGTATATGCCTTTTCATAATTTGAGGTTCTTTTAAAACAGTTCGCACTGTTCTCTCAGCAATTTCCCTACTAAGACCTACACCAGCTTTTGTCTTTGCTGCTTTTGCAGCTATATCCCCAGCTTTAACACTAGCTTTACTTACAAGATTTGAAGTACCAGATTTAGTGACTGCGGATACTACACCTCTTATTCCCGTATTCACCCATTTAATTGGTTGAAGAAATCCAGCAGCTTCACCAATAACTCCACCGACAGTAGCAAGTCCTTCTGTTTTACCTTCTAATATACTATATGGTTTTTCTTCACCTGTAATTGCCTTATATCCTATACCTGGAACACCTAGAAGAGAGCTGTCAATATAGTGCCATAAAGCAGAACCAGCTCCATGAAGAATACCTGATGCCTTTTCAGGTTCATCTGGGACATCAAGATCAACCAATACATCGCTTAATAGTTGTTCATATAGGGATGGGCTCTCCCCAGAGCTTCTTCTTTGAGAAACTAATGGTTTAGTTTGAGTCATGACTCCCTGTTTTTGTTTCTTTAACAGGTCATCCATGAACTGTTTAGTTAAATTGTCAGGCATATTTTAATGAGTAAAATATTGGAACTGCATATTTTCTAAAAGACTACTTAATTTTTCTTCACGTTCCCGCTCATGAACAGGCTTTCTCATATATAATTCTTCATTCCAAGTTTTCTTATCTTTTTCAAGTTGTTCTATATCACTATTAAGTAATGATATTTGTTTTTCAAACTCCGACTTCATCTCATCTTCTCTATTAATAAAATCTTGTTGTTGTTGCGTTATTTCTTTACCAGCTCCTGAAATGAACCTTATATCTCTTATTTGGCTTTCCATATCATCAATTGCTGCTGATATTAAATTTATTTCATCTTGCTTTCTACTAGATAGAGCATCAAACTCTGCAACCTGCTCATCAAGCGGTAAAGTCGTATCAACATCTGTAATCTGTGATTCTTCCGATACACCTTCCTCTTCTAATGCAGACAAAACTTTAGAAGCGTCAGAGTATAAATCTATTTGTTGTATATCATACTCACCCTTTAAATATTCTTCAGTTTCTTTTAAAATAAGATTCTGATTATTTAAAAGACGATCCATATCCAAGAAATCCCCAACAGACTCACTAACACCTTCATCGCTTAAATCTGAAAAGTATCCGAGTTTACCAAGAGATTTAATAATCCTTGTTTCTTTCTTTGATTTCTCATGTGAAGGGTCTGCTAAAACACTTAAACTAGAACCTATCTTTAATAGAGCTTCAGGGTTTTGAGCTTCTTGAGCTGACCATAATGCAGAAACCAAATCATTAGCCGTATCTTTATCTAATCCTATTTCATATTCATCATCACCCCACCAACTACCTGTTCCCATCAACTCATCACGAGCTTTCTTTAAAGGGTTTTTTTCATCTTTATGTTTTGCATATAAACCGGACAGCCCTGACTCATAAATAAATTCAGAAGCCTTCTTAGTCATCAATTGTTGATTTACTGTTGACATTATTTCTAAATTCTTACCTGCTACAGCTATATCTTGAGTCCTTTGCTGCTGAGCAATTTGCATATAGGCAAGAGCTTCTGAAACCTTACGGCTTTCTCGTGACTCCTGATATTGTAACATTCTGTTAAATGACGCTAATACGTCGTATGCTTCAACTGCCATTTATCCAAACCAACCTGATTCTGATCTTTTTTTAGCAAAATTTAATTGCTGATTAAGAGTTGCCCTATTAGCTGATATAGTTGCTTTTTGACTCTCATACCATCCTTCTACTTCTCCCATCTTAGAACCCAAAGAAGCCATTAAACTCTTTTTACCTCTACCAAAAGATGACATTATACGATTCCACATTTGTGATTGCTTTCCTGTAATTGTACCGGAAGTAGCCATACCGCTCTTTTTAATAGCTGTCTCCGTTTGCTTATTTAAATCTTCTTTTGCTATTCCAGTTTGCGATGATAAATCACCAACCGCCATCTGGTGCTCAGCCATATTTGCACTAATTTTAGCTTGACGACCTTCATCGAGAAGACGACTTTGGCTGTTCAAATCATTTAATTGATCCCTATATCCTTCAATCTCTACTTTTGCCTTTTCTTTTTCTGCTGATTGACCAGATAAAAAACTAAAACCCTGCATAGCAAATTGGCCAATTGCAATAGCTGTCATTGGATCAACAAACTGTTCTTCCAATCCAGTCTCAGGGTTGGTAGTCCCAGAACCAACAGCATCCACCAGTTTTTCACCTTCCTTACCCATCATTCCCATCAATGCTTTTTCGGCAGGATTAACATGCCATAGTACACCCTCAGATGTACGAGCTATATCTGTGTCTCCATACCTGCCTTTACTTGCAAGACTTGAAAGATGATTATCTGCTAATGTTTTTCCAGCCATATTATTTTTTTTCGTATGAAAAATTCCACTCTTCCATAGGATCATTACCCCATTGTGAATATAAAGTTTGTCCTTCCGCTTTCATACCTGCAGCTCTGGCTAACTTAAAAGCACCAACAACACCTTTAGATCTGAATGGATTTTCTTTTGAACCATAAGGTGAAGTCTTCTGAACTCCAAATCTTTCTTCATCTCTTCCGTATGCAGCAGCTTCCTCAAAAACAACATCATCCTGCTTGGACGAAAGAGGATCTTCTTGATCGGGTGATGAGGATTTTGAAAGAATACTAGATAACTTTTGTTTACCAGCTGCAAAGATAGATTTCTCACCTACAACATCTCCAAAATCCAATCCTTTTTTCTCACCATAAAATTCTCCAGAAGGAACAGCAGTTGATGGTGAGGCAGGTGATGCAGCTTGAGATACTTCTTTATACATACTTAAATCAGCTTTTACACCGTATTTAGCTCCCGTTCCAATACCTGAGATAGCTCCTTTTCCTAAAGAATATCTATTTTCACCCTCTCCAAATTTATACTTTGTACCTTCTTTAAAAGACCAACTCTTTTCAGGTGCAAATGATTCAAGATACTTCTGACCTTCGGTTGTTCCAATAAATGACTCATAATCCTCGCCAGTATATGACTCTTTAGCAATTTGACTTTGCACGCCAGTTTTAGCACTCTCAAATTCTTGCTTTGCTTCATGTCCTCCATATAAAGTGCTGGAAATACTTAATGCTTCTGAAATTGCTCCTATCCCTTTCTGTGTCTGAGATTGATCCCAATCCATAGATTGAAGTGAACCACCAAGCAACTTCCCTATATTCATTACACGAGTTTCAGCGGCTTGTAATTTACCTTCAGATGCAGAAGCTCCTGCGAATACGTTATATAATGATTTCCCGTTTGGCATACTTTCTTCTAATTTACTAAAGCTTCCTATAATTTACTAAATTTTTCATTATTGTTCTACTCGTTTATTTATCATTATGAAGACCATTCAGTTAATGCAAAATCTAATTCTGGAGTTTCTCCAAAAGGTTGATAAAATACATTAATATTATAATCAGTTCTTAATGTATCAGCACTACCAGCAGCACTACCCCCACCTACATCATATAGAGCATCTGAGCTTGTACCGCCTTCTTCATACCCCCACAAAAGAATATCAACTTTTAAACTCCAAAATGTTGTATCGTGATGATTAAATTGAACAAAATCCCCAGATGTGTCAGTATATCCAGCAGGGTCAGTTCGAGGAGTTGTAGAGAATCTATGAGAACCTGTTATCTGTATATCTCTTACAGGTGTATAAAAAGTATTGTTGGAGGGAGTGTCTAATGACCACTTATCATTATGAGATGCATGGTCGTGATAATTTGCATTATTGTATAAATAATCAGTACTAGTTCCGTCAGCTAAATATGTTGTTGCTACAGCTCCTGAAGAAGCAACGTCATCAGATAAAGTTTCTATTCTTTTAATACCCAATCCTTTATAATAGTTTGTGTTTCCATCAGAATCATGTCCATATGCGTTATTAGCTCTAGAAATTAAATGAGACCTTACATAACTATTACACTTTGGGTCAGTAACTGTATCATATAAAGTGCCATAATTTGTACCACCTCCAACATATGCATTTCCACCCGTTGTGGAGTGGCTTCCCAATGTCATTCCCCCAGCTACCCAAAATAAAAAACAATCATAATCGCCAAATGTTTGAAATGTTCCAGTTCTACCCGGGTTAGCCACACTTTTTGAACTAGACCCGCTAGTAAGTGGCTTTTCATCCCCATACGGATATGAAGCTTTTTGGCTTGCGTCTTCAAGATCGTCCCAATGGTCATGATAAGCTTGATTTGTATCGTCTTTACTATCACTATTATCATAAGCATTTCTTACATTAACAGTCAAAAGACCTGATAATAATCTATCAGGCGGAACTCTCGCTGAAGCAATAAACCTTGCATGTTGTGCGTATTTAGCCATTATTTATTACCAAGCATCAAATTGAGAATCAGCTTGTACTCCAGATATTGCCGCAGCAGCTAACGAATATATACCAATCATTGAATAATTATTTTGTTTATCTGCTAATCCCATTGTCATATGTTGTGTAGAATTTAAAGGTTTTATACTTACAGCGTATGGATCTGAATTTGTAAGACTATAACCAGTAAATCTAACACTATTTTCTGAACCATCAATTCTAAATATTTCTGTATTACCAGCGTCTTTAAATACTGCATCTCCAGCAGTGTCATCCATATCAATATTTAATGCTTGTTGAGAACCATCTTTAAAAAATATGTTACCACCATCAGCGTTTAATTCAATATCAAGACCTGCGTCTACTGTTACGCCACCGACATCAGATACTAATGCAATAGAAGCGGCTCCCGTTCCTTGGTCGGAATGTAATACGATAGTTTCACTTGTTCCTCCGTCAGCAGTTAATAGTATTGCATTTGCATTATTTAATCCAGACTTTATATTAACACCACCAACATCTGATAATAATTGAACTGAAGCAGCTCCTTCTGTAGCTGCTGTTCCTTGGTCTGACCGAATAAGAATTGTTTCAGACGTACCACCATTAGCGTGAATTGTTATTGCCCCTACTGCGTTATTTGTGCTTACCAAATCTATATCGCCCGATGAAGCTAAATCAAAATCTGTTACATCAGCATCTACTGACCCGTCTAAATCTAAAACTTCATCAATATGTACATCCCCAACATCAACCCAAAGAGCATCGTTACCATTTGTACCAACGATTTCAAGTACTTCACCGCTTTCATCCCATGTCATATGTGTACCATTTGTATCTCCATGTACAATAAGGTCAGCTCCAGCACTTCCACCTGATACTCCTATTGTAACCGTAGAATTAAAATAT
>Ga0098052_1002908_pt1 | contig 10258 bp, 10 predicted proteins | sample 15_taG_FD_81591 | JGI IMG/M metagenome (GOLD analysis project Ga0098052, IMG submission 81591) | Marine viral communities from the Subarctic Pacific Ocean - 15_ETSP_OMZ_AT15312 metaG | ecosystem: Environmental > Aquatic > Marine > Oceanic | place: Pacific Ocean | collected 2015-01-18 | reverse complement strand
AGGGTGAAGAGCTTAAGGCGAAAATCCAGGCAGAAGCGGATCGTGAACGGGTTGGCATTCTGGCCGAAGCCCGCCGTCAGGCCGAAGTCCTGCGCGGTGAAGGCGATGGCGAGCGAAACATCGTTCTGGGTGAAGCCTATGGCAAGGATGCCGGTTTCTTCGAGTTCTATCGTTCGCTTGAAGCCTATCGCGAGGCCCTTTCGGATGGCTCGACGATGGTGATTTCACCAGATTCCGAGTTCTTCCAGTACTTTAATAACTCCACGCCTGGCGCAACGCGCTAGACAAACGGGTGCTGGACAAAGCACTAGGGCGACCGGCATAGTGTGCCGGTCGCCCTTTTTTGTTTGAAAATAATGTCCTGTTGATAGTTATATCGCACACAGGTTCATAGAAACGCCGGAACGTCCACGCCCATGAAGGAACTCGCCACAGCTATTCTCCTGGCCATCGCGCTGGAGGGAATGTTTTATTCGCTGTTCCCGGGCGGGGCGAAACGTGTGATGGAGCTAATGCAGGAAATCCCCGAATCCCAGCTTCGGATCGGTGGCCTTGTTGCCGCGATTGCCGCCATTGCTGCGATCTGGGGGATGCGGGTCTGGCTTTGAGGGCAAAGTTTCAAGGCATTTCGCGCTTATTTGCGCCTTCTTGTGTGAAAACACAGAAAAACCCGAGCTCTTCCTTGATTTTTCTCAAGCCTGCCAAATTTCTGACAAACTCGGCGCTAACTTGGCTAGTTAAGCGGTGCATGAACTATCCAAAAGAACAGCATCGCGTGCTGCAAAAATTCAATACCGTGAACGCGGCAACGAACAGGATCAGACACATGCTAAAAGCATTATACAACCCGGCGCGAAGCAGATTTACGGCTGCGCTGGTGATTGTTCTTCTTGGCGTGACCAGCGTCTCGCAGATTGCGAACGCTCGCCCCGCTCCTGAAAGTTTCGCAGACCTGGCCGAAAAGCTTCTGCCCAGTGTGGTAAATATCTCGACCAGTCAGATGGTGGCCGAACGTCAGGGACCGGACTTCCAGTTCCCTCCCGGCTCGCCGTTTGAGGATCTTTTCAAGGACTTTATGGATCGCAACGGACAAGGCGGGCAAGGTCAGGGCCAGACTCCGCAACAGCGCCGTGCGACCGCACTTGGTTCGGGCTTTATCATTTCGGCTGACGGTTACATCGTGACCAACAACCATGTGATCGATGGTGCCGACGAAATCACGGTGCGCCTGCATGATGGCGATACCCTTCCGGCAAAACTGATTGGCCGCGACCCGAAAACGGATGTCGCACTTCTGAAAGTCGAACCGGAAGAAGACCTGCCCTTCGTCAATTGGGGAGACTCCGATCATTCCCGCATTGGTGACTGGGCCATGGCGATCGGTAACCCGTTTGGCCTTGGTGGCACGGTGACAGCCGGGATCATTTCCGCGCGCAACCGCGACATCAATCAGGGTCCGTATGATGATTTCATTCAGACGGATGCATCGATCAACCGTGGCAACTCGGGCGGGCCTTTGTTTAACCTTGATGGCGATGTTATAGGTATCAACAGTGCAATCTATTCGCCGTCGGGCGGTTCGGTTGGTATCGGCTTTGCCATTCCCTCGGCAATTGCACAGTCGGTTGTTGATCAGCTCAAGGAATATGGCCGGACCCGTCGTGGCTGGCTGGGTGTCCACATCCAGACCGTGACCGACGATATCGCAGACTCGGTCGGACTTGATAAATCGACCGGCGCAATGGTTGCCGGTGTATCCGATGATGGCCCGGCAAAAGCAGCTGGCATCAAACAGGGCGACGTCATCCTGTCGTTTGACGGCAAGGAAGTCGAAAGCATGCGCCGCCTGCCACGTATCGTTGCCGAAACCAAAATCGGCAAGGATGTCGATGTTGTGATATGGCGTGACGGAGAAAAGAAAACCGTTCAGGTCGAACTTGGCGAACTTGAAGAAGACGTTGTCGCAACATCTGCGGAACCGGGCGAAGAACAGGCACCGGTCGCAATTGCCGAAGCCGAAATCAAGCCGCTGGGCATGAAGATTGCCAATGTCGATGATGAACTGCGCCGCCGCTATAACCTGGCCGAAGGCACCGAGGGTGTCATCGTGACCGAAGTCAATCGTGACAGCTATGCCGCCGAAAAGGGTGTTCGCCCGGGCGACATCATTATCGAGGCATCGCACAGCTCGGTTTCCTCGGTCGAGGAAGTTTCAGACGCGGTCAAAAAGGCAATGGATGATGACAAACGCACCATCCTGATGCTGATTGAAACCTCGGCGGGACCGCGTTATTTCGGCCTGACGCTGAATAAGGAAGATTAAGACCTTCGGGTTTTACTCTCCCAAAATCAAAGAGGGCGGCCTTTGCAGGCCGCCCTCTTTGCATTCCGGCTTATGATTGCCGCTATCAGCTCGAAAAATCGGATTTTGCATATCCTTGCAGATACAATAATGCGGTCAGATCACCATGATTGATGCAGATACGCGCCTGTTCCTGAACCGATGGTTTGGCATGAAACGCCACACCGGTCCCGGCCAGTGAAATCATCTGAAGATCATTGGCGCCATCGCCAACCGCAATGGCGTCCTCAACCCCGACACCCTGCTGGGCGGACAGTTTTTCAAGCGCATCGACCTTTGCCTGACGGTCAAGCACCGGTTTCTGAACCTTGCCCGTCAATGTGCCGTCTTTGGTGATCAGCACATTGGCCTGATCAAAATCAAAACCCAGTTCACGACGCACGGCACCGGTAAAGAAATCAAACCCGCCCGACACAAGGGCAGCGTAGACACCATTGGCCTTCATGGTCGCCACCAACGTTTTGGCCCCGCCGGTATATTCAACGGTTTTCCATGCCTCGGCCAGCATGTCGGTCGACATGCCATCCAGCAGCCCGACCCGTTCATCAAGGGCAGCCTCGAAATCCAGTTCACCATTCATCGCACGCGCGGTTATCGCCGCAACCCGATCCTTGACCCCGGCAAAGGCCGCCAGCTCATCAAGCGTTTCACCGGTGACCATGGTGCTGTCCATATCGGCAATCAGCAATTTCTTTCGGCGCGTTTTGGCAGTCTGGGTCACGGCATCGACACCAAGAGCCGCATCGCGAAGAGCCGTATCGGCAATATCGAGGCTGAGCCCGCCAAAGCCGATATCACAGGCCTCCCCCGCCGCCAGCCACGAAACATCCCCAACACGCGCCCCAGCCCCGGCCAGAACGGTTTTGGCGCGCGCGACAATATCGTCACCTAGCGCGTTCGAATTGGGGGCAGCGATCAGGGTCAGGACCAGATCCATGGATTGCGGGCTCCTTGACGGGACAAAGGTAAATCGGATTTTCGTCTTTATCCGTATTGGGACCGGCAAAGACAAGGAGTTTTCTTCAGGCTACGGGTAAGCCCGGATCGGTTTTACGAAGAAGGGCGTGACTGGCCATCCCTTGCCACCAGCGTTGCAGGCGCGGAAAGCTATTCACAATTTCCAACCCTTCCGGGGCCAACGTGAAATAAGCCATCATCGCGCCAAGATGCAGATCGGCATGGCTGATCGCTGCCCCTGTCAGAAAGTCCCCGTCGCCCGCAAGCTTATCTAGTGCTTCACAAACTTTTCGCGATGCGACTTTACCTTCGGCGATAACGTTTTCCTCAGGCTCCTCGCCCTCAGCCACCCGAAAGACGCGATGGGCAAAGAGCTGTCGCACCATGGGCCAGTATCCGTAGCTATCCGCAATTTGGATCATTTGCATCATCAGCGCCCGACTTTCGGGATCGGGTGGTGAAAGCAATACAGGAGGGGAAATTTCATCAAGATATCGCGCAATAGGTGCGGTTTCATACAGGACAAAATCACCATTACGGATCACCGGAACCCGACCAAAGGGGTGTAGATCAAGGTAAGCCAGATCAGGATTGTCGGAAAAGGGATCAATTTCGACATAGCGATACGCAATGTCCTTGGCGGCGAATACCATTCTGACGATGCGCGTATAAACGCTATAATGATAGCCATACAAGATTACCGACATGCGTTTGTTCCCGCAAAGTCACAACGGTCGAAACATAACACGAGACCTTATCAGATATAGACTTGTTGCTACATTATTGAAAAACGCGCGCAGACATTGTAGCATTGTTGCTACAATATTGGAGGCGAGCCATGGGTATCACAACAATCACGAGCCGTGATTTCAATCAGGACACGAGCGGAGCCAAAAAGGCATCCCGCAACGGGCCGGTCATGATCACGGACCGGGGCAAGCCATCGCATGTTTTGCTGTCGATTGAAGATTACCAGAAACTGACCGGGCAATTGCCGTCAATTGTTGATCTTCTTGCCATGCCAGCAGCAGGCGATATCGAGTTTGAGCCGCCGCGCATGCAGCCGATCACACGTCCGGTTGATTTTTCTTGATGTATATCCTTGATACGAATGTCATATCGGAATTGCGCAAAGCCGGTAACGGAAAAGCCGACGGAAATGTTGTTCGATGGGCGGATTCTGTCCCGACTGCCAGTCTTTATATTTCGGTCGTAACCATCTTGGAAATCGAGACCGGGATTTTGCAACTAGAACGTCGAGCTCCCGATCAGGGGGGCATATTGCGCGAATGGTTTGAAGCCCATGTCCTGTGCGCGTTTGAAAATCGCATTCTGTCAATAGATGAGACAGTTGTCCGACAATGTGCCCGGTTGCACGTTCCCGATCCGAAGTCAGAGCGGGATTCCCTAATCGCGGCAACCGGACTGGTACATGGCATGACGGTTGTGACGCGGAACATTCGTGATTTTGAACAGACAGGCGTGAAGCTGCTTGACCCGTGGCAGCCATAAAATCCCGATATAGAAACAAATTGATATGACACAGCCAAGCAGCACGATTCCCTTCCAACCCGTCCTTATCGTTGCCGGGCCAACAGCCAGCGGCAAGTCCGCCTTGGCACTTGATCTGGCGGATGCGTTTGAAGGGCTGGTGATCAATGCCGACAGCATGCAGGTCTATAAAGAACTGCGCGTCTTAAGCGCACGCCCCGATGAAGGCGAAACCGCGCGCGCGCCGCATCGGCTTTATGGCGTACTATCCGGGCGCGAGGCATGTTCGGCCGGGAAATGGCGCGATATGGCGATGGCGGAAATTGCCGAATGTCATGCAAACAGCAAACTTCCGATCATTACCGGAGGTACGGGCATGTATCTGAATGCCCTGACCGAGGGGATCGCGCCGATTCCCGATATTCCTGCCGGGATTCGTGCCCAAGTGACAGCCGAGCTTGAAAAAGACGGACATCAGGCCTTTTTTGATGCCTTTGCCAAACGCGATCCCGACACCGCCGCCACCCTTGATCCATCAAATACCCAGCGCCTGATTCGTGCGGCCGAAGTTCTGGCAGGCACGGGGCGCGGGGTGGCGGCATGGCACCGCGAACCAATGGTAACCCCGCCCGACGGAATGGTTTTCAAAAAGCTGTGTTACATGCCACCGCGCGACATTCTTTATGATCGCTGCAACCGGCGTTTCGATTTGATGATCGAACAGGGCGCGATTGAGGAAGTTCGCGGACTTTTGGCTGAAAACCTGCCGGAAACAGCGCCCGTGATGAAAGCCGTCGGCGTGCGCGAGATTGCAGCCTACCTTGCCGGCGAGATCGATCTTGAGACCGCCAAAGAGAAATCACAGCGCGAAACCCGGCGTTATGCCAAGCGTCAATTAACGTGGTTTCGCCATCAGATGAGTGACAAGGAGATCATCAACACGCAATATTCGGAAAGTTTGGCAGACAAATTGCGTAATGATGTTCACCAATTTCTGTTGACCACGCCAAAGTGAGGCGATAGGTTGGCCCTTCCGCCGTCGAAATGGCGGAAAACCGCCGTTTCGGCGGATTTTTTCAACTCCAGTTCAAGGGTAATTGGATCATGTATCAACCACGCGGTTATCACGCGACACGTTGTTGTCGCTAAGGAAGAGGCTCGAAAAACATGGCAGAACGTATTTTAAGCGGTTCGGAAGTAGTGTTGCAGGCCCTGGTCGATCAGGGTGTGGAAGTCGTGTTCGGCTATCCCGGCGGCGCCGTCCTACCGCTATATGACGAGATATTTAAGCAAAACAGGATTCGTCATATCCTAGTACGCCATGAACAGGCAGCCGTGCATGCCGCCGAAGGTTACGCACGTTCGACCGGAAAGGTCGGCGTTGTTCTGGTAACCAGTGGTCCGGGTGCAACGAATGCCGTTACCGGCCTTACCGACGCGTTGATGGATTCGATTCCCATCGTCTGCCTGACCGGTCAGGTACCGACCCACCTGATCGGCAATGACGCCTTCCAGGAAGCCGACACCACCGGCATCACCCGCCCCTGCACCAAGCATAACTATCTGGTGAAGGATAGTGCGAAGCTTGCACGCACGATGCATGAAGCATTCCACGTTGCGTCAAGTGGCCGCCCGGGTCCGGTTGTGATCGACCTGCCGAAAGATATTCTGGTTGCCAAGGCACCGTATCTCGAACCGTCACAGGTTCAGCACCGCACCTATAACCCGGTTGTCAAAGGCGACCGTGGTCAGATCGAGGAAGCACTCGAACTGCTGGCATCGGCGAAAAAGCCGATCCTGTATTGCGGTGGTGGCGTCATCAATTCCGGCAGCCAGGCCTGCAAGGTCCTGACGGAATTCACCCGTCTGACCGGTATTCCGATCACGCTGACGCTGATGGGGCTTGGTGCCTATCCGGCTTCGGATAAACAGTATCTTGGCATGCTGGGCATGCATGGTACGTACGAAGCGAACATGGCCATGCACGATTGCGATGTGATGATTGCGGTTGGTGCACGATTTGATGACCGCGTGACCGGCAACCTTGATTTCTTCTCGCCGGGTTCGCAGAAAGTCCAGATCGATATTGATCAAAGCTCGATCAACAAAAACGTTCCGGTCGATATCGGGATTGTTGGCGATGTCGGTCATGTCCTGGAAGACATGATGAAAATCTGGAAAGCCAAACAGCACAAGATCGAAGCCAAGGCGCTTGATAGCTGGTGGGACGAGATCGAAGGCTGGCGGGGCAAGCATTGCCTGTCCTACAAGCAGCCCAAGGATATCATCAAGCCGCAGCATGTGATCCGTCGCGTTCATGCACTCACGCGTGATCGCAAGACATACATTACCACCGATGTCGGCCAGCACCAGATGTGGGCGGCCCAGCATTTTGGTTTTGAACATCCGCATGAATGGATGACGTCGGGCGGGCTTGGTACCATGGGTTATGGCATGCCTGCGGCCCTTGGCGTTCAGGTTGCCCACCCGGATGCCACCGTTGTCTGCTTTACCGGTGATGCATCGATTATGATGAATATTCAGGAATGCGCGACGCTGACCCAGTATCGCCTGCCGGTGAAAACCGTCATCCTGAACAACCGTTACATGGGCATGGTCCGCCAGTGGCAGCAATTGCTGCACGGGTCGCGCTATTCGGAAAGTTACAGCGAATCCCTTCCGGATTTCGTGAAACTGTCCGAGGCATTCGGCTTTACCGGTCTTACCTGCAACAACCCGGCCGATCTGGACGATACGCTTAAGCAGATGCTTGAGATTGATGGTCCGGTGATCCTTGATGTGGCCGTGGATGACAAGGAAAACTGCTATCCGATGATTCCGTCGGGCAAGCCGCATAATGAAATGCTGCTTGGTGCGGAAACCACCGGTGACGAAGCCATTGATTCCGACGAAGGGATGGTTCTGGTCTGATCCGCGAAACCCGTTCGCGTCAAGACATCATCAAAACCAAAATCAAAGGCCGGGCCGGGCTGCACATTGAATGCGCCCGCCCGCGCCCTAGCGGAGCAAGACCCGTGAGAGAAACCGAAATTTCGAAACACACGATATCCGTTCTGGTGGATAACGAAGCAGGCGTTCTGGCCCGTGTCATCGGCCTGTTTTCCGGTCGTGGCTATAACATCGAAAGCCTGACCGTGGCAGAGGTTGACGCCAGTTCCCACCAGTCGCGCATCACTGTTGTCACCTCGGGTACGCCCATGGTGATCGAACAGATCAAGGCACAGCTTTCACGTCTGGTGCCGGTTCACAAGGTCAGCGATCTGACCCTTTCAGGACCGTGCGTTGAACGTGAACTTGCCCTGGTCAAGGTGATTGCATCGGGTGAAAAGCGCGTCGAGTCCCTGCGTATTGCCGATATCTTCAAGGCCCGCGCAGTCGATGCGACCAACAGTTCCTTCGTCTTCGAAATCATCGGAAGCCCGGAAAAAATTGACGCTTTCATCAAATTGATGGAGCCGTTGGGGCTTTCGGAAACTTCGCGCACGGGTGTCGCAGCAATTTCGCGCGGCACGCTGACGATGTGAGTTCGCCGGGGGTGCCTTGGCAGTCCCGCTTTAACAATTTGATCCATCCGCCACGCAAAGAAAAATCGCGTGGTCCAACGTCCAGAGGTATCGAAAGATGCGTGTTTATTACGACCGCGATGCAGATGTTAATCTGATCAAGACCAAAAAAGTTGCCATCATCGGTTACGGTTCGCAGGGCCATGCCCATGCACTGAACCTTCATGATTCCGGTGTCAAAGACGTTGTTGTCGGCCTTCGTGAAGGTTCCAGCTCGCGCAAGAAGGCTGAAAATGCCGGTCTGAAAACCATGACCCCGGCCGAAGCAGCCGCATGGGCAGATGTTGTCATGATCCTGACCCCGGATGAACATCAGGCTGCGATCTATGCCAACGAACTGCGCGACAACCTGAAAGACGGTGCCGCCCTTCTGTTCGCACACGGCCTTAACGTTCATTTCGGCCTGATAGAGCCGCGTGCTGATCTTGACGTCATGATGATCGCACCGAAGGGCCCGGGCCACACGGTTCGTTCCGAATACAAACGTGGCGGTGGTGTGCCTTGCCTCGTTGCCATCGAACAGAACGCGTCGGGCAATGCGCTTGAACTCGCACTTTCCTATGCATCGGCAATCGGTGGCGGCCGTTCGGGCGTGATCGAAACCACCTTCCGCGAAGAATGCGAAACCGACCTGTTCGGCGAACAGGCTGTTCTGTGTGGCGGCCTGACCCAGCTGATCAATGCCGGTTTTGAGACCCTTACCGAAGCTGGTTATGCTCCGGAAATGGCCTATTTCGAATGCCTGCACGAAGTGAAACTGATCGTCGACCTGATGTATGAAGGCGGCATGGCCAACATGCGTTATTCGATCTCGAACACCGCAGAATACGGCGACTATGTCACCGGCCCGCGCGTGATCGACGCATCGGTCAAAGAACGCATGAAAGAAGTTCTTGCCGACATTCAGGAAGGCAAATTCGTTCGTGATTTCGTTCAGGAAATGCATTGCGGCCAGCCGATGTTCAAGGCAACCCGCCGCCTGAACGCCGAACACGAAATCGAAGAAGTCGGTACCAAACTGCGCGCGATGATGCCGTGGATTGCGGCCAACCAGCTCGTCGACAAAGAAAAGAACTAAGCTTTCCGCTTTGTTTTACAAAACGGCCGTCCCGAGGGGGCGGCCGTTTTTGTTTGTCCGCACACAACAGCCATGATCTGTTTGGGGTAGATTTTACAAACTGATCCGCGTAATCCTGACCTTTAAAACTTTAACTCAACCATGAGCATTCTGAATGTCGGACTTTATCGATATCGCCCCGGAAGTCGCCGAAGCCCTTGCGGCGGGCAAGCCGGTTGTCGCCCTTGAATCCACCATCATCTCGCACGGGATGCCCTATCCGCAGAACCTTGAAACCGCGCAGGCGGTTGAGCAGGATGTGCGTGATAATGGCGCGATCCCGGCCACCATCGCGGTGATCGGCGGGCGATGCAAAATCGGCCTGTCGCCGTCGGAACTGGAATATTTCGCCAAGGGCACCGACATTCTGAAACTGTCGCGCCGTGATATTCCTTATTGCATCGCCAAGAAACGCGATGGGGCCACCACCGTTTCAGCAACCATGATTTTGGCCGAAAAAGCCGGGATCAAGGTCTTTGCCACCGGCGGGATCGGCGGGGTTCACCGCGAACTGGCGGCAAGTTTCGATATCTCGGCCGATCTGACCGAACTTGGCAAAACCAGCGTTGCCGTCGTCTGCGCCGGGGCGAAGGCGATCCTTGATATTCCGATGACGCTTGAACATCTCGAAACGCTAGGTGTGCCGGTGATTGCATATGGCACCGATGAATTCCCGGCCTTCTATACCGTCAAGAGCGGCCAGAAAGCCCCGATCCGCCTCGACACCCCGGCCGAGATTGCAGAATT
>Ga0098052_1002906_pt1 | contig 10264 bp, 15 predicted proteins | sample 15_taG_FD_81591 | JGI IMG/M metagenome (GOLD analysis project Ga0098052, IMG submission 81591) | Marine viral communities from the Subarctic Pacific Ocean - 15_ETSP_OMZ_AT15312 metaG | ecosystem: Environmental > Aquatic > Marine > Oceanic | place: Pacific Ocean | collected 2015-01-18 | reverse complement strand
AACTAACAGAGAAGGGAATGACAGTAGAATTGGGAAAATTTGAAGAATTTGAGTAAAATTTGAGTACCCTAGTCAAATTTCAGGCAGTGGGGGCACCCTCCACATACTACTGTTATTATTATTATTATTATTATTATTATTATTATTATATATATATGTATATAGAATTTGAGCCTTTGAGTAAGGGGTCTTCTCTTAAAGGAAGAGGGGGTACTCCCCTAAAGAAAAAAAAGGACAGAGACACAGGGTCTACTCAAACACTCAAATTTTGTGTATTTACTCTATAACCTGCTGATTTTAAAGGCGGACACATTTGAGTAGACAACTCAAACTTTTAGTCAAATTTGAGTTTAAAAAAAATGTTTGACACGGTAGGAAATATACAATACATTCTTAAATATCAACACGGGATACCATAATTATAAGGTATATTTTCATGGACACACCAAGTAATCCTGAAACCTGGGTAAGATGTTCCCCCAGCCGTCTCAACGGTCTTGACAAGTGCCCAAGACAGTTATGGTGGAAATATGAAACTGAGGAGAAGGAACCGACTGGGTTTTGGGCCGCGCGTGGTCTAGTCGTTGAGGCTATGTGTATGTCGGTTGTAAGAAATAATAGATTCCTCAACGGTCATAACGGTCTTGAGGATTTAAATTCTCATTCATTGGAGGCAGAAGGGCGTAGAGCATGGCAAGAGCAGTGCGATAAAAGCCCCGACCTCATTTCTTTTAATGAGGAGATGGAGAAACAGTTCCCGCGTTGGGTTGCTGGGGCAAGCCTGTACCAGCACACGGGGGAATTAACAGACGAGCAGTTCTTTTGCGAACTGCAGTTTGAGGGATTACCCAGACTTATAGGGTATGGGGATCTCGAAGTGATAGAACATGGACGTTACGTAATTCGAGATATAAAAGCAAAGGGGCAACTGAGTAAGGCAGTTGAGCTAGGATGGCGAAGACAACTTACTATGTACGCTCTATCCCGTGCGATTAAGTACGGTCTAGACCAGTTACCCGTTTGCGAAATCGATAAGATCTCAGTAGGAAAGACCCCAGGTTTTCTGCGGATTCCGGTTGAGATCAGTGGTGAAGATATTTCAGAATTAATAAGACAGTTAGAGAAGCTTCAGTACCATATAGAGAACTCGTACTGGCCCCAGAATCGGGTTTCAGATCTCTGCATGGAGGGTAAGTGCGGTTTCTATAGCCGATGCGTCTATGGGGATATGATTCCTTTTAACGATTCTATAGAGAGGTGCGATGCATTGTCCTTATTGCAAAAAAGAGATTTACACGGGGTCAGTTCCTTTTTTGGGTCAGGAACTTGAGGATCTATTTGCGGCTTCAGGTAAGCGGATCGTTGATCTTGCAGAGGCCGCAGGGGTATCCTACCAGATGGTTCATAACTGGAAGAGCAACAAACATCGTCCAAGTCCCAAGAGACTAGACTCAATTGCTGGGTTCTTTGGCGTTAATAAGACTGAGCTTCTTAATGGGAACTGGAGATCAAAGTATGAGGCCACCCGATCTTGAGAAACGGTACACGGAGATCATCTCCGCACAATATATAATTAAAAATAAAATCAGGGGTATTGCAGAGTCAGTGGTGATGCTTGAGCGGTACATGCTTGAGTATCAAAACGAGGAAGCCTTGGGGTTAACACGGATCATCGGTGCGGACCTCGATGTCTTAGAAATATTCTTTAAGGAGGAACTTGGCAGGCCAAAGAGGGAAGCAAGTGATCCAGTTGATAAAGAAGGGGTACAGCCCAGATGAAATTAATGCTCTATCGCAGTCTGCGATTTACGCAATTCTGGGTTCAGGTGGTGCTAAAATCACCAAGCAAGCACGGAATTCTGGGTGGCATCCCGTATGGGGATGGTTGGAGCCAGAAGAAATAGATCAGCTACAGTTAACAGGGGGAGTAGAACGTCCTACGTTGGCTGAAAAACAGTCTGGTTATATCCTCACAGAAGAGGAATTTAATAAACGCCGCACCAAGGAGGGTCATGGCACTAACGGATAGTATTGTAACAGGTAAAAACCCAGAACCTGTTAAAGGGGTAATTCTGGGTAGACAGGGCATGGGGAAAACCACTCTTGCTGCGTCTATAAATGAGATCAAAGGTAGGAAGGTTTTGATCGCAGATGCTGATCGTGGGACCTCGGAGATTGATGTAGATCGAATCCCGATCCACGGGATGGCATACGATGAAATCCTAGATGTGATTGTGAAACTCTCGAAGGAGGATCATAAGTACACGGACCTTTGTTTTGACTCCGCAGACACCATTCAACCCATCATATTCGACAAGGTGTTAACAGAACAGGGTGCCCCGAATATCGAGGCAGTTGGTGGTGGTTTCGGCAAGGGTTACGTTCACGCGAAGACACTCTGGGAAAAGCTGTTGAAGTACTGTGATCGGTTGCGGGAAGTGAAGAAAATGCATGTACACTTTACGGTTCATGCAACAGTTAGAACAGTTCAGGACCCGTTGGTTGAACCCTATGACGAGATCACCATGGACCTCGATAAACGGGCAAATGCGTTGTTCCAGCACTGGGCCGATTCTGTGATTCTGTGTGCGTTGGACACCACGGTGGTGAAGAAGGATGCAGGGTTCGGGAAGACTCGTGCGCGGGCACATTTCGGAGAACGGGTCGGAATATGCCACCCCACACCGGGGGCCGCCGTAAAGAATCGGTTTCAGATCAAGGAACAGTTCCCGTTGAAGTTTTCGGAGTTCTGGAGCCGTGTTGAAGCAAGCAGGAAGTAAGGGACAAGCTCACCCCGCGTGAATCTGTCAAACACCACACAGATTCAGGTGCAGAGCGTATAGGACCAGAGGTGCCGCGGTTGGCTCTCCATAAGGCTGACCCATCTACACCTCCCTATATAGCTAACCGATAGCCAAGGTCACTAGGGGTGAGTGCAACGGTGTACAAATAACCTAAATACAGGAAGCACAAATGACATGGAAGCAATTTGGAACAGATGACGCAGCAGAGGCCGCATCAAAATCATACGATGATGTTGTAGTCCCAGTAGGAAAATGGAGGGCACTTGTAGATGACATCTACGAGGTGAAAAAAGACGGGGAACACTACTACTGTAAGTTCTCAGGGGAACGTAAGGCCCTTATGAAACTTGAGGTGATTGAAGGCCCTGGTCAAGGAGGGGTCTTCTGGCAAAATCTTTTTATATTCCCAGAAAACTCTGAGAAACAAGCAACACGCTCTCTTTCGTTCCTCCATAACCTGTGTATTTCAATAGGATACACGGGGCCGATTAAAAAGGAGGTATTTATCGGAAAGATTACAACCCTCGAAGTCTATCCTAAGAAAAAGGGGGATGGGAATACCTTCAGAATCTACATTCCTGATACTAAAAAAGGTGGGGAGGGAGAAGTCGCAGAGAGTCCTACACCTGTACAGGAACCCGTACAGGGGGAAACAGAAGGGAAACCTCCAGTATCAGATGAGATCCCTTTCTAAATGATCCAATATCACGGCTCCCCCCTTTCGGGGGATGCCGAACAACAGATTAATTTTTACAGGGGGAGACACGTCTTGGTTTCTTATGCAACCTATAGAGATATGCATACGGTTATAACGGATGTCTGTTCATCTTTCTGTTTAGATAATGGGGCATACTCATTCTGGAAAAGTGGAACTGAAATTTCATGGAAGGACTTTTATCTCTGGTTGGATAAATGGGTCAGCCACCCGAAGTTTGATTTTTTCTTCATACCTGATGTTATCGGTCAGGATAAGGAGAATGAGAATAATCAATTAGTCGCAGGTTGCCCTGTTAAATTCGATAAAAAGCATTTTGCGTGTCCTGTTTACCATCTAGGTGAATCACTAAAAAGAATAGATTTTTTCCATGAGTTGGGGTATCGCAGATTTGCCGTAGGAAGCACCCCTGGTTTTGAGTTAAAGAGCCTCATGTTCTGGAATGATATGCGGAAGGTTTTCGACCATATTTGTGAAAACGGGGTTCCTAAATTCAAGGTCCACGGGTTGCGGATGCTCGACCCAGAGATTGTTGAGGCGTTTCCTTTTAGTTCAGGGGATTCGACTAATGCAACCCTAGAATCCACATTCGATTATAAGTGGTTAAAATATCCGTATGCTCCTGAATCCAAATCAGGAAGAGCAGCATTAGTTGCGGATAAAATGGCAAGGTCACAATCACCATCCTTTTATAAAAACAAACCCGTACAGATGGAGTTAATATGATTTATATAGTGGTGTATCTAGTTGCAATTGTTGCCGCAAATTTAATGATAATCTGGTTGGGTCCTGTAATTTCAATTTTCAATGCATTCTTATTAATTGGACTGGATTTGACACTACGTGACAAGTTGCATGACTTGTGGGACGGTGAGGGGTTATGGTGGAAGATGTTGCTATTAATTTGCGGAGGCTCAGGAATAACCATTGTCCTTAATTATGATGCCCTTCATATTGCGATAGCTTCTGCAACCGCATTCCTTGCATCAGGTATTGGGGATTCAGTCACCTATCAGGCATTACGGGGTAAAACTTTTCAGGTAAAAGTTAACGCCAGTAATGTGACTGGATCATTAATTGACTCTATCGTTTTCCCCGTAATGGCATTTGGGTATCCACCCTTATGGGGGATCGTACTAGGCCAATTTTTAGCAAAAATTTCAGGAGGTGCAATATGGGCATATCTTCTAGTGAGACTAGAGAAGAAATAGAACCAGTGTGTGTGATAAAATTAGGCCGGGAGATGAGACTAGCTCAGAAGAAATACTTTAAGAGCAGGTCAAGTGAGGATCTCCAGAGAGCAAAAGAACTAGAGCGGGAGTTTGATATTGCGGTGTCTCCGCAGATCAACCTCTTTGCCTAACGGATTGCCCAGTGATTTCATTTGTCTTTCAATTATTGTTTCTTTCATAATAAAGCTCTAGGATTCGACACCCTAAGATGGGCTGTGGTGTATGTGCGACAGAAAGGCTTCGATTCACAGCGGGAAGGGCAATAGACAGGCGAGGGTTACCTCAATGGCCCTCGTCTATTCATTAACTTAAATACAGGGAAGATTATGCTTCAAGAGCAAGCATCGGTAAAAGCAAGGGTCGGAATGGTTAACAGGGCAAGCACGCAAAGTCAGATTATAAGGTACACGGACGTTGATAGTGGTGCCTATCTTACTGCTGAATGGGTGAAGATTACGCCTGAAATAGCTGAAAGGATGTTACATGAAACAGAAAAGTCCGGGTTTAAAAATAGACGATTAAAACCGTGGAAGGTTGAACAGTACGCTCGGGATCTCCATAACAATGCATGGAGGGTGACAAATCAGGCATTGGGCGTCCTGAGTAATGGAGCAGTAATAGATGGCCAGCACCGACTCCATGCAATTAAAAAATCCAAGGTTTCAGTTGTGATTCTGGTCGTAAAGGGGTTAGGAATCGATTCATTTCCGTTTATAGATATAGGAGTCCCACGGTCATTGTCAGACACCTTCAGGCTGGAAGAACGGAAAAACTGTGCCCAGTTAGCCGCAGTTGGGAAGTTTCTTGCCCACTTCCTGAATGGTACATTCCCAGACGGTGGGTATAATAGGCCGACTAATCAGGAGTGTATTATTGCTCTGGAGTCCTTTCCAGAGGTCACAGAATGGGTAGATAGATTCAAGGGGACCCCACACTCCAACCGTTATGTTCGAGTCCCGATAGCCGCTGGGACGGTAACAGTAGCCCGTCTAAATATGCCTGAGATCCCAAAACAAAAATACATCGACTTCTGGGATGAACTCACGGAACGGAAACTCCCTGATACATTGGCTAGTCCTGTGATTGCGTACAGGAGGAGATTCGGCACACCTGAAGATCGTAGGAAGTTTACGGTTGCCGATCAGCAGAGGGCATTCTCGTGGGCGTTACAGCACTATCTGGACGGTCACAAGGTGAAGAAATTTGTAATTCCAAAACAACTCCCTGACTTTTTAAGATAGGGCCGCCTAATCGGTGTGAGTCCCATGGATGGGAATCTGAGGGCCATGGATGGTCCTCTCACCTGCTGATGGAAACAAAAATCTATCTACCTTGGCCCGTCTCTGTTAACGAGTATTATAAACGGGCAGGGTATCGTATCTATCTTAGTCCGAAAGGCCGGGCATACAAGAAGGTGGTTGCGGAGTACTTCAAGTACCGGGAGATTCCTGTGTATCCCACGGAGCGTCTGGAATTAGATATTCTGTATCACCCACCTGATCGGAGGGAGAAACGAGATGTCGATAATTTCAGCAAATGCTGTCTGGACTCACTGATCGGGTTCCTATACTCGGATGACTCTCAGGTGAAGAAACTACATCAGGAGATGCTGACAGATACTCCCGTGAAAAAGGGGAAGGTTGAAATTACTGCAAAGTATTATGTAAGAGAACTTAATCTGGAGATTAAAGATGGTGACAAAACTGGAAGATGTGAAGAGGAAGAAGAGACTGGAGAAGCATAGGGCTGACCCACCTAAGACGGGTGATCCTTATACGGACGTATTGAATAAGTTAAGTAAGAGGTTGATCCAATACCATGATATACAGGAAAAACTTCTGATTAAAGTACAGGAACTGGAGGTGAGACTTGATGAGAATGAATTCCCAGTGTTGGGAGACCCAATCTCTGGAATCCACTTCACGAGGGAAGGCCCTATGGATGCCGCGACATGGTTGGCACAGGAGCAGGAAAGGTACTTAAAGGGTGTAGAAAAAGTGGAGGAACCAGAACAGGCAGAACTTGGAGAAACATCCGATTGAAGAGGCGGTTGGTTATTTTCTCCATGCCTGTACGTCAGGACTATGGGGAAAGGATCGCGCGGAGTTAAAGCCAGAAGTGCAGGGGGCACTTTTAGAACTAGAGAGTAGATTATCTGTGCTATTAGAAGAATTCAGGGATGATAAGCAATGCAAGAAACCGCAAGATACGGATATGAAAGCAGAGAAGGAGTAGTACACTACTATAAAATCAAGTATCTCGATGCAGGAAAGAAAACTTTTCGTTTTGCTCAAATTAAAAATGGCGTGGAGGTCCTTAATCTGGATGGAGTTACCAGAATCCCGTATGCGTATCCAAGGGTACTGGATGCATTTGAGGAGGGGGCACCTCTTTTTTACGTTGAGGGGGAAAAGGATGCAGATGCACTTAACACACTGGGGTTTCACACAACGACTCTAGGGGGGGCCAACGATCTCAAGGCCGCATTGAAGAGCAATCCGGTTCTGCCTAATTATTTTAAGGACGTATCAGAGTTAGTAATTATCCCAGACAATGATGCTCCGGGGAAGAAGCTTGCGGTTGATGTCTTTGAGGCATTGGAGCATTGCTTCATTAACGGTATAAAGGTTTTAGAGTTACCTAACGTTCCAGACAAGGGGGACGTGTCAGACTGGTTAGAGACGTGCGGGGAGGACAAGGCACGGGAGTTTTCCGCATTGGCAGATAAGTACGGGAAGCCCTTCAGTAATGAATTACGGATTAAATGGAAGGGTGCCCAAGGGCCATCTCGTCCCCAGTATGTCGCAGACGTTTACACGAAATATAACAACCTGATGAGCCTCCTGTCAGGTGTCAAGTCACGGGGTCCAGAGTCTTTCCTTGCAAAATGCCCAACTCATCAGGATGATACTGCATCGTTAGGTGTAACGATTAAGGGAGATAAGATTGCAATGAACTGTTTGGCTCATTGCTCTACAGACAATATCCTCCAGGCAATCGGACTCACTTATGCGGATCTATTTGCAGATGAATCAAGACCCTCCGTTGAGGCGATAGCGGTTGCCCGTGAGTCGATCTTACGGGAAATCCCAGAGTCCATTGAAGAGATGGACTTCAGCCGGTTGCCATCCGTTCTAACAAATTACGTTAACGAGTGTAAGCAGATAACGTCAGGGTCCCCTACGTCTGCCGCGATTGCATTAATCACAATTGTCGGTGGGTATCTAGGGCAGAATTGCAGGTTCCCCGGATACTTTGGGCATACGCTATATCCGAATATCTGGGCGTTGTCGATTGCTTCATCAGGGTCGTTTAAATCCACAATGGTGAAGATGGCAAGCAAGAAGTTAAGACTGGATGACAGTGTTCACCTTAACCAGATTCGAGATTACCAGAAGTGCCAGGATGCCTTTAAGCCCAACGATGATGACTGGACAGAACTGGAAGCCCAAATTAAAGAGTCTCAGGGCCAGACTCTAGCATTGCCTGAACGGATAACACTGGAAGCCCTGTTCAGTGAGTTCCGTCACAGGTCCAAAGGGGTCTGGCTCCCTGACGAGTTTTCCTCATGGTTGAAAATGACTACGGCTGGGTACAACGAGGGAATGAAGAATATGTTGACAGAGTTGTACGACCCTGATCAGGCCATTAAGAAGATCACTAAATCAGGCGGACTCGAGGTGATGGAAAACGCATTTATCTCAATATGCTCCACCAGTACCATCGAATTCATCACGGGTCATAACCCTAAAGAACGTCTAATCGGAGTGGAAGACGCAAAGACAGGATTTTTCGCAAGGTTCCTGCTGTTCAGGGTCCCCGATTTGCACCGGACCCCACCAGCACTCCCAGTTGAATCCAAGATTCTGGAAGAAACCCAAGCCTTCTGGGATTTTGCAGAACTCTGTGACCGTTTTACGAACACTAATGACCCAATTAATATGCGCTTCTCAAAGGAGGCACGGGAACATTTCAACGGGTGGCATAATGGGATCTGGGATCTCTCCAGCATTAAGGATAAGGAGCCTTACCTCTATGACCTGTTACGCTCCTACGCTAGTAGGTGGTCTCCTGCCTGTATTAAACTTTCGATGATCCTTCAACAGTGCCTCGAGCCTGGCATGGACATTATCACGAACCGGGCACTAGAGGGCGCAATCAGTGTCCTAGATTTTGTAATCCAGAGTACTAAGCAACTGTTCAGACGAGAACTAGGTGAGTCTTATGTGGACTCAACGAGACGTAAGCTTTTGGAGTATATTGCAAACAAGCAGAAGGAACATGAGGGCGGAGTCCCATGGAGCAAGATCACGATGTCTCGATGTATAAAAAACGCATCGGCAAAAAAATACATGGAAATCGTGGATGATCTGGAGGAGTCAGGGAAATTAATTAAGATTCCCGGTGCAAGAAAGAAGGACGTTAAAATAATGTTAGCGGCATAAGAATGATCCATCATACTGAACAGACAGAATTAAATAGGCTTTTAGAGCAGGATAACTGTGACCATAACTTCCAGTATCAAGGCGCATTAGATAAATACTTTTCCTACTTCTGTACTGAGTGTGGCAAGGTATACTGGGTGAATAGACACGACAATCACCAACAATGTAGACAAAAAGCTAATGGGGACTTCAAGACTCACCTATGAGGGTTACTCCCACACTACGCACTATAAAGAGAAAGACGGTAGAAGAAGAAACCGTGTTTTTAATTTTTACCGGTGCCAATGTGGCAGAAGGAAAGTAATCCGTGAACACTATGTAAATACAGGTCATACACGGTCCTGCGGATGTCTGCGTGCGGATGCTGGGCGGAGGACCTGGAAGAAGAATCTAGGTTACCATAAGGGCCGCGGGGGTTGGGATGAGAAATTTAGGCATATGCCATCCCCAAATAAAGGAAAAATCAGGATCAAAGAGAACGGACGTATTCGCTTTGTTTCTGAGGAGGAATTAGCCGGGATGTTTTGGGGGGTCCCAGGGGGAGTTTGTGAACTCTAGGCTGCCTTCTTAATGACACTGGCCCTACGGTACTCACGGATCTCTGCCCTCTTATCCTTAATCTTTTCCATCCAGTCATCCATTGATTCTTTAACGTTTTCTCTAGGGGCCTTGTTCCGAACCAGTTCCTTCCTAGTCCGGTTCCTTTCCCGCGTTAAGTCTGCAAGTTCACGTTCCATACGCCTGATATTTTTCTTGCGTGAACCTTGAGGGTCAATCGGGGTTACGTTGACACCAACAGCCCTTCCAACTCCCTGTGCCCATGTTGATTTGGGTTCCCCTTCAGCAGAGACCTCGTTTGTGACACCCTGACGGATTCTTTCTAAGGCCCCATATTCCGTGTGGACTAAGGGTGGAGTTAGGAGATTAAAAAGGTACTTAAAGTAGGCAACTACTTCATCTCCCGTGTCGGCTCCTTTAGGAATAATATCCTGCTGGGAAAACGGATCTTTACCTGTTTGGACTGCGGATATTATATTTGCCATCGGGGACCCGAATAGCCCAAGGGTT
>Ga0098052_1002904_pt1 | contig 10266 bp, 8 predicted proteins | sample 15_taG_FD_81591 | JGI IMG/M metagenome (GOLD analysis project Ga0098052, IMG submission 81591) | Marine viral communities from the Subarctic Pacific Ocean - 15_ETSP_OMZ_AT15312 metaG | ecosystem: Environmental > Aquatic > Marine > Oceanic | place: Pacific Ocean | collected 2015-01-18 | reverse complement strand
TCCTGGTTTCACGCCTGGTTTTACGCCTGGTTTTACGCCTGGTTTTACGCCCGGTTTTACGCCCGGTTTCGGAGGAGCTGGTGCAGTAGCGACAGCACCTTCTTCCTCTTCCGGAGGTAAGCCCATTTCTTCAAGAACTTTGACGATATAACCATATTCCTCAGCTATTCGCATCGCTTGGATGGTCTTTTTGGGCAGACCAACCGGGTCATCGATGTCTTCGGTGAGAGTGGATGCGATGGCTGAAACCGATCCAGTCTGAACTCGAGTCGCCAACGGATCATTGTTCCGTAAGCCGACTACCTGCAAGCCGAATCGCTTGATTGCTTCAGCGAACACACGAGCGTCGCCGTTCGCCAAAACACGTAAGGTGTTCATTTTTATTCCTCTGGGTGTATTATATTTTTGAATGCGGAGTACCTTATTTTGCGGCGGCACCCAACCCATAGGCGGTCTGCAGATATTGTGACATCTGCGTGAGGCTTTGATCTGACTTATTCTTCGCCGTCTTTGGCAGCCAGTTTGGATTTGGCGAGCCGAAAAGCGGCTTCGATTGCTCCGGGAAGAATTCCGCCCCTGAGCAGCGGATCCAAAAGCCAGTCCGGACCTGGTAGATCCAACGGTAGGACATGTTCATTGTAAAGCTGCGTCCCAGCATCTTTCATCAACACCAGATCTTCATCGCTCAAATCAGACCCTTCAGCGACTATTTCAACGGCTTGACCGAGGACCAGGATGAATATCCACACTTCGGAAAGTGTGACTCTGCCATCTTCGAAAGTTTTCAAAGCTGTCTCAACGACTGGCTTCAATTTTGCATAATAAAGATTTTCACCCATTGTATCTTCCTATTTGAGTTGATTGATATTTGTCACTTAGTCTAGTTTTGATTCAATATATGCTCTACATATCAGGAATCATGGGCAGTAAATACCAGCATGACAGATAACAAAAAAGAATACCCACTCGTATCAGCAATCACTCTCGCAGGTCGAGAACAAGTACCCGATTTACTACGATGCATCGAGTGCTTCAGAGCACAGACATACCCATACAAAGAACTCATAATCATCAATAATGCCGAAAGTCAATTGGCGGCCAGTGACCTCAACATCAAATCAGAAAAAGATGTATTCCTGCTAGACACACCAACAGAGATGACGGCAGGAATGGCACGTGCCCATGGTATGTCCGCAGCCAACGGACAAATAATTGCCCAATTCGACATAGACTGGTGGCACGCCCCAAATAGACTTGAAGTACAAATCGCCACCTTAGCACAACAAAATGCCCATATTACGGTATTATCACAATGTTTGGCATATAGTTATATCTCAGGACGTGGAAGTTACTACACCAACGACAGACAAGCGGTATTGGGAACAATGGTCCATATCAGGCAAAAAGAGGTAAATTATCCACCAGCCAACGATAAGGACGAAGAATTCTCATTCCTCGAGGCATTAACAGGCCAAGGACATCGACCAATATCCATGCCAACCCCTGAGTTATGCTGTAAGTTATACTTCACTTCAGAAAGCCGGATCCTAGAACCGATCAACAACGACCTCAGCAAGACACATCTCAAAATTATACAAGAAATGCTGAAAGATCGTCATGAATCAGTAAGTGTGTCATGACGGCATCTAGCTGATCGAAAAATCTTGGGTCAGAAAAATCAAAACAGACACTGCCGCCATATCCAATAGTAATAATAGTATCTTTGAAGCTGATCGCCGGATACTTCCTACCAAGGCCCTTGATGAAGGATTCCATGGTTGGTGATATGATCCAAAACAACTTCGTGCATTTTCATAGGATTGTTCAAAGATACGAGTAGATCTATCTGACGACGAGGGAAACTATGTCTACAATACTTGCCAAACTCAATCGCCGATTCACTACTCTCAGAGAAAATGAGAATCATAGTGATTCTTGGAAAGACCCCAATAGTCCTGATTACGATCGGCAATGGGCTGAAGATGCATTATTCCACACCATTGGACCACTGACAGATAATCCTGTCTGGAACACCACCGAATGGGCCAGCCCAAGTGAGCCAGTGCCAGGCTGGTCCGCAGGCGGCCCATCACCACAATGGACTCCAGAAGAAATCGTATATGCGATGGCGGGGGATCCAGATCTACTCTTCAAGGCCAAAAACAACCCACGAAGCCCCGGCTACGGGAACAAGGGTGGCTCACCACTGTACAGAACAGCCGTCAGAGTTGCTGGATGGGCTGGCAAAGGAGATGATAACAGTTTCATCGAAGATCTATATAGCAATGGCTTCATTCCCCTAGCCCAAATGATGCAGCCAGGCTACGATGAATCGCGATCTCCATTCATCTCATACGCTGTCCGAACAATCGAAAGTGCCATGGCACACGGCACCGGCGGCAGTACTAGTGGCAAAATGGCTGGTAGTGAAAGGAGTCAATTCTTCACCAACCCAGAAGGCCAATTCAGAAAACGACGCCCAGAAGGTGTTGACCCCGAAGGATGGACTGAGCATACAGCAATAGGTGTTCCAGGCATCCTGGCTATGAAAAATCCGGACCCAAAAGAGGTCCGAGAAGCCGCCAACATAGTACAAGGGAAGTACCAACAAGAACGCCATTATGACAAACACCCACAAAACCCATTCGGATTACACTCCCCCAAGTACTTCATGCTGGTAAATCAGTATGCCGACGCCATCGAAGCAGAAAACGAGGAACAAGTCGACGCAGCCAGAAGCCAACTCCAACAATTCTCCGGTGAAATTGACGACTCGGAAATCGCAATCAGAGGTGCGTCAACGGGATTAGGGCAAGCTATCTCCACACCAGATCGTGCCAAAGGAGACACACAGGAGATCTTCCGACAGCTACAGAATATGAAACCTGGAGATACGGCTGAAATTGGCGGTGAAGAAGTTACGAGAGTAGATGAAAAATATGCCAAAATCCGTGGTGAAGAGTATGGCATTTACGGGCCTAAACATAAAGTCACCAATAGATTAACCCCAGGCAACGCTGTTAAGTTACTATCATCACAGGGTGTCAACGTCCAAAGCGTCGATGTCGAAGCCGATGACGGTGGTGACGGTGGTACAGCTGCTGGAAATCTCGAATCATCAGGAGCAGAAAAAAGCAGACGAAATCGGGGTCAGACCGACAACCTATCGTGGATCGACCCAGAATCGATGCACTACGTCCTAGACCTGGCAATGAACTACAGTCTCGCAGACTTAGTCCGACAAAGCGACAAATACAACAAAATCGCTATCGACGCAAAAGCCAAAGTCAACAAAGCCACAGGAAAAGCAAAAATCGGCGGACCAATGGGGGCAAACGAACTCCGATATCTCCTCAGAGCTGTCGGCCCACTAGCTTCAAAATACCCAGGTAAGGATCATGTACGAGCCGAAACACAAATCCCCCGAGACGGACGTGGCTGGTGGCAAGTTGGTGAAGACCCTGAAATCGAACCGATCCCAAGTGGTGAAGAAGAAGGTATGTGGCATTCAGCATGGAAACGAAACGAATACCCAGTAATGGGTCCCACCGAGATCGCCAACGAAATGACGGCCGAAGTCCTCGAATTCAAGAAACTCGGGATCGAATCAGCACGCTGGCCAAAAGTCAAATCCAGTGGCTCTGCAGTATCCAAAGTCTCAGTATCCAACCAACTCAGAGATGCTAAAGTCAAGATCACCATCTTGACCAACATCCATAAAGACCAACTCGGCATGGACATTGACGAGAGCATTCAAAAGATGCTCCCGATCATGGAAGATATCGGTCCTCTCGAATGTGATGCGATCGTAGCTACATGTGAAGGAATCATCGAACGCCTTGATCGCCAATTGATGATGGAAGACGCCCCTCCCGGATGGAAGGGCACCGTCAAGAAGATGAAGGGCAAGAAAGACATCGACAACCCATTTGCCCTCACTTGGTCAATGCATAAAAAAGGTGCAGAACCACACTACGAAGACACTGATGATTCACCACAAAAAGTCGACGAAGGAATGCGGCCAGTCGACTCACTCCTCTACGAAGAAGACGAAGAAGAACCACCAGCAGAGGAAGAGGAAGAAGCTCCAGAAGAACCAACAGAAGAAGAACCAGAAGAATTCTCACCTCAAGGCACAGGATTAGAAGTAGCCACAGCCGTTGGCAATAAGGCCAGAAGAGGATCTGCAGGTCGAAGAATACCAGGTTTATAATGAAATTATCAGATGCAGTTGAATTTACTATGGAAGAGGCACGAATCGCTTATGATTCGATGCCGATTCTAGAGGATGGAGAAGGCCCACGGTGGAGATTCGCCTATAGTAATTGGAAACACGATCCCACCCCAGATATCCTACTATTAGGATCATGGAAGCACCCCAACACCAGAAACAACCTAGTAGGCGGCGTCAATCTCCATTATCTCAACGAAAAGCAACGAGACTCACTCGCCCAGATTTTACCACAAATCATGCAAGGCGGTAATCTAAGAGATCGGTATCGAATCGGTAAGCGTATCCTCCCCGATGTCTTCAATGAGTATTACCGGACATATAACGCCAACTTCATCCGTGGCGTCCGCAAAGACGTCATGTTCCCCAAATTCGGGTTCATGAAAACAGCCCAAAAATGGCTGAAGAGTAAACTTGGCGGCCTGATGAAAACCAGGAAACAAAGACAACAAGACGCGGAACCACAATATCCTGATGACCTGAGCCAAATGCAAGATCGGCTGGACCAAGTGGTTCAAACAATGCAACAACATCCACCACCATCCGAACCAGTTGATTCACCAGAGATGCGAGCAGCACGACAGGCATTCAAAGATTTTCAACGTGACCAAACTTTGGCCGGTATCCGAGACAAAGAAGACCGTCCAATGCGTCATGCTGAATTCGACCGAGAGCAAGCTATGGGACAACGCCCCGGCCCCGAAGACGAACCAGATATACTCGATCAACAACAAGCACAAGCCGATCTTGAGACACAACGCCGACAAAATAGAGCCGAGTTGCAAAATCCTGAGAATGATATCGAACTTGATGACGGCGAAGTGGATCTTGAAGAGTCGATCGCCTATTTCTCACCCCGTCTTGGTCACTACGTTTTCGAAAACGCAACGGTGATAATGGGATGAACAAAGGAGGGTGATATAATGCGATTAGCAACGATTGCAGAGGCAAATAGACGTGACTTCTTGAAAAGAAGTGCTGGTGCTATTGCTGGTGCCGCCACTGGCACCACTCCTTTAGCTGGTTTGGTTAATCTTGGGACTTCTGATCCTTTTTCTGACATTAGCGATGAAGAATTAATATCAACGCCAGAAAGCGAATGGATAGATAAGATTCCTTATCAGCGATTATTGAAGCTTCTGTCTAAAGAGTTTGACTCATATATGTGGGGACACACAAAGTATCAATATGGCGGTGCTGAACTTGGAACGAAATTAGCAAAAATTGCTCAATATGGTGCGGATTACAAAGATGCTGGGAAGGTTGGTAAAATATTAGTCAAAGCACTAAAAGATTCTGGCAGGGATATGCGAGAATTAAGTGATCAGGTGCTGAAACAAACACGATGGAGTGTGCGTGCAGATCAAGAATTTGCGCCTGCTGGAATTAATGTAGTATCTAACCCCGGTTCTGATGAGCTTGTGAGTGTAGATGATATTGCAAGACAACATGTTGAGATTGCAAATAAATTGGGACTTAATTTACCTTACGGTAAGACCAAATCCAATTATACGAGGTTTTACAATGGCACCAGCCAGCAACTTGCCAATAGAAAACAAGATAAACAAGATAAACAAGATAAACAAGATAAACAAGAACAGCCAGAAGAACGGATCGAAGCCCCATCTGATTATAGTGTCGCGAGCCCAATGCACCAATGGTTTGAATCACGCTTGCAATCCGCTCTTAATCTTATTCAATGATATCCAATACAATAAATGAAGACGTCGAATTTTCTGACTACAAATTCGACGTACAAATAGTAAAAGACATAGCTGATAAATTTGCTTCATATGATCTTGGAATCAAACCCGAATCAAAAGAAATTCTGGTTACGGAAAGAAAACGTCGAAAGCAAACCAGGCGACTTTTGGATAAACTTAACCACGCTTTAGTTGAATGCCAATACAAGGATTGGTTAGAGAAGCGTGGAATCATTGGCGACTATGCTTACTCATTAAACTACAATGTTCTGAATTTACAGGACATGTTAGATTTATATGTTATACCGCAGGATCACATATTAGATGAATTTGGCTTTAAACCAATTGAAGGACCCGTATTTGCTGATTGGAGAGATGGCCGCCTAGCCGGGATTTGTATCCGAAATATTGATAAAGACTTGGATTACGCGGCTGCAGAAAAATACACAACCTCCAATTATGGTTGGTATTTAAATGGCTATGACAAGTACTCGCCAGACGATGAAATTTTTATTGTCGAAGGAGTTTTTGACGCTATTAACATGAGGCAGCAAGGATTTAATGCGATTGCTATAGGTGGTGCTGTACCATCACCATTTCAACTTGGCTGCCTTTTTTATAAATTCAATAATCTTTCTACTTGCCTTGATAATGACTTTTGGGGGCATGTTGGATCTTATTTGGTTACAGAAACTACTGGCCTTAAAGCTTTTAGAACATTGAAGAAAGATCCAGGTTGTTATATGGACTCACCTATTGAAATTATTGAAGCATCTTTTGATGAATTACCACAAATGATTCAAAAATACAATAAATTGTCCAATCGAACGCGTAATCTTCCGTATAATTAATTTATTTTTATAGGGAATAAATGAAATTAATCACCATTATAGAGGGTGCCCACACTCTGGCTACCCGGTTGACACAGTTACGACCGGCACTGGCCGCCGCAGCCCAGCAAGTCTATAATAATTGGTGTGGCGAAGATGACCCCGAAATCGGTGCTGGTGGTATCTGTGACCAAATCACGATGGAAATGTCTACCATCCTATCAACCGAAGGAATAGACATTACAGAAGGTGGGCACGACGGCGATGACCACTCTTACTTAATCGCCTACGACGATGAGTCCTCCTACTCCATCGATATTCCAGCTAACTACTACGAATCCGGTGGTGGTTACTCCTGGACAAAGCTCCCAGAAGTCCAATTCACGCCAGATATGGTCCAAATTCACGAGACCCAAAGACCAGATTGGGTTGACGAATTCGACCTAATGGAGAGTGATTACGACGGACTCGAAGATGCCGATCAGTTTGAGTTAGGTCACTTCTGTGATGGATGTAGCAACGACTTTCATTGGGATGATTTAGACTTATGTGCCTGTGATGCTATTTGGTGTGATTACTGTGCGAATCCCACGGGGGAGAGGTGGCGATTGATTGACGGTAAGTGGTCGTCCTGGGAAGACAGTATGTTTGACTGGGTGCCAGAGCATACTGCAGAATTTCCTCCCGGAGGTCGTGAACACCCAGAAACAGGAACGATGATAGCCTGCCCCCGATGCATGTCAGACAAATATGTCTCCCCATATCCAGAAATAGTTGCAGAATCTGACTACTCCGGACTCGAAGATGCCGACGAATTTCGCGATCCCGATGCTTGCATTCACTGTGGCCAAGTTACCAATATGCGTGCTCGAAGGGTGACTTTCGAGTGCAGCGTCCACGATTGTGATAATCGCACCTGCCAACATTGCATGTATAAGAATGGTTGGGAGTATGACTACGCCACCGACACCGGCTCTACCGCTACCTGTCCAGAATGCTTAGCTACGTACGATATATCGTGACCACCTATCGCGATGAAATCGAGCAATTACGCCCAGAATTCGCTGCTGTTGACAAGAGCGATCCAGTATCGCTAAAACAGTGGTTTGAATCACATTCCCATCTACGTACATCGGATCATGCTAGGATTGCAAATCGCGATCTAGATTATATCCGCAGGCTCAAGAAACTAGCAGGACTTGGTGGAAGAACTCCAAAGAATCGACCCACCAATAGCAACAAGAAAATAGTCAGCATCGACGTCCCAGAGGTATGGGATGATCCAGAATGGCTGCGAAAAATTATCCAGTTACATTCAGCCAAATCTCTCGCCAAAGCTATAGGTGTCTCAGTACGTACAATCAGTTGTCGTTTAATTAAGTATAAGATACCTCGTAAAAGCCCAAAAGAGCGAACCAAACCAAATAACCCATGTTGCACTAAAGCATGGGTCTACGAGCATTACGTGGAGCAAGGGCTTAGCCAATCTAAATGCGGCAAACTAGCTGGTATCACACATGGTGCATTCGCCAAATGGCTCATCAGATTCGAAATTCCGGTCAGAGACATCCGTGAAACACGCGTCAAGCAGAAACAAGTCAAAGTTTGGTGCCGCAAATTACTTGAAAGATTGCAAAATCAGCCAATAGTGAGAAGGTGTTACATCCGGCACGATCATATCCACGTCCGGTTTCACAATTATTACTGGGAGACATACTACCCAGATAAGTCGGTAATTAAGGGTAACAAGAACGCCAAAACCAGAATCCCAAGATCATTCGAAATCACCAAGGACACAAGCCGATTAGAGCATGTCCCACCAGTCCTATGTCAATATGAATCAGACTTCGATTCAGATGCTTACCAAGCCCATATCATAATCCCAATGGTGCAATGGAAAAAAGCGAGCTTCATCGAACGCCGCTTATGTGTCCACGAGTTCGCCCGACAAATCACCAGAAGAGGTTGGATTGATCCCAATTATCCCAACTGGGTTTTGGACCAAGAATGGTCTAAATTGCAAAATCTCAACCCAGCCAAGTATCTTAGAAAAGGTGGAATATTCACCGCATTCCCATCATATGGCACCAAACCACCACCGGGGCGACGGCTTATAGAACAATTCTTCGACTTCCATGAACTCTGGGAGACCATCAGAAGCCCACGCTGGACCATAAAAGCACTCAACAACATGGTTTCAATGAGCAAGCTGGAAGCATACGACACACACCAATTCTACCGATCAGTAATGTATACCTCCAACAAAGATGCACCACGAGTACTCGATCCAGGATTTTATTCAATCTTGTGGAAACGACTCGGAATTCGCGGCAAAGTCTTGGATTTGACACCAAACCATGGCACCAGGGCTGTGGGATGTGCAATGACTGGGTTGACATATGTTACATTACCAAGCCAGAAAGTCCAGACAGCCCTAGATCGTGGCCTCTCCGATTTCACTGGGCTCAATTACGAGGAATATGATGGTGGCAAAGTAGATTTAGTAATCTTAGATAATGATTTGAGAAAATGCTCGATCGACGACGCGATGAAGTATGCATCCAAAACTAGGAATATCTTAGTGTTTGTGCCGCGAAATGAAAAACATGCCATGCAGGCAAAATACAAACCATCATCGATAATCCAAGTCAAAGCAAGGTGCTACGGCAATACCCCTGACTTCATCTTTGTTTGGTAGTTTCGTGGCGAATTATAGCAAAGATACTCATAGCTAATTCTAATCAAGGAAAATAAAATGGCTCTAACCCAAATTCCTGCAGCTTCTGGTTTGCAAGATGGCCAATTTGTACAGGTCCAAGGTCCCGATGGGATCACCTCTGGCTATCATTTCGATAAACAACAGAAAGCATTATACTTCAAAGAGTCACAAGTATTATTCCCGAGCTTTCATGGTGCCTCGCATATCGCCGAAGACCCGGTGCCCAACGCCACGTGCGACACCCCCGGCCTAATGTCAGACGATGATAAATGCAAGCTTGACGCCCTACTACAGACCAGAATCGGTGTGCTCGGATTCCAAGGTGCCGGATTCCCCGACGACGGCGGCTGGATGCAAGGTGACATCATCCTCGCAGCTGGTACAGAATTTATCAGCCTCGAAAGAATCGGCAACGTAGTCCGCTTCACAGTCGACAGCCCAATCCCACTCAACTGCTCATGTGAAGAATGCCAGCAAATCTTCTGGGTCCAGGACGAAACAGATATTACCTCCATCAGACCACCCACATGTGGCGGCAAACTGCCGGGTACCAACTCATATGGCGAAATGAAAATCTATCTGTTCCCTGAGTCCACGATCGCCGACCCAAATAACACTAGTGCCACTCTACAAAATAAAGGCCAACACCCAGCATTCATCTTCAAACGCTTCGATGATTCTATCGTTCCAGGTGCTGCCGAACACGAAATGGTACTGAAGCGAGATTCGAATAATTTACTACAAACAGAAATCGGCTGGGCCTTCACTCCAGGAGCTGCCGGT
>Ga0098052_1002902_pt1 | contig 10269 bp, 12 predicted proteins | sample 15_taG_FD_81591 | JGI IMG/M metagenome (GOLD analysis project Ga0098052, IMG submission 81591) | Marine viral communities from the Subarctic Pacific Ocean - 15_ETSP_OMZ_AT15312 metaG | ecosystem: Environmental > Aquatic > Marine > Oceanic | place: Pacific Ocean | collected 2015-01-18 | reverse complement strand
TGTATGACGAGCCAGATATTGATGTGGGGAGGATTACTGCAAATGGAGCAATCAGTGCAAGTGGAAATTTATATGGACAAGTGGTAGAAACACCAAGAATTCAAACCAAAGATGGAGCTTCAAATACATATTTTGCAAATGGTATTTATATTGCAACTGGAGATATAACAGCATCAGGTAATATAAGTGCAAGTGGAGACATAATTGGTTCTAACTTGAACATAACAAATTGGGATAACGCATTTTCGTTCGGCGATCATTCATCTGCAGGATATTTAACAGATTCGGACACAATCGATGGCGGGACTTTTTGATATTTATATAATAAAGGAATAGAAAAATATGGCACAAACAATAATTACAAAAAACGGGACATTATCAACAGGTCCAACTTCTTTAACTAAAGGCGAACTGGCATTAAATACCGATAGTGGTAGTTTATATTATGGCGATACCGCAGGAGCCGTTAGCAACGATTTTACATTCGGAGAAGTAACAGCATCTCAATTTGTAGGTGGTGGAGCTGGAATAACGGGAGTAACAGCGGAATGGGATGGAACTCATACAGGAACAGCAGATTTTACAGGAGACATAACAGCATCAGGTCATATAAGTGCAAGTGGAAATGTTCAATCGAATTATGTCATTGCTAAAATACCAATGATTCAATTGCGTACCACAGATACAACAACGGATATAAACGACGGTTCAAATACAAACATTGAGTGGGACGTCCAAGATATATATGATTCAGATTATTTTACTCACGATACAGGTACTAATCCTCACTACATAGAAGTAACTCAAGATGGAAGATACGAAATCTATTTTAATTTAGTGTATACAACTTCTGCCGTTAGAACCCAACCACATATAAAACCTAAAAAAGTATCTAGCGGTGTTCATACTTATTTGCCCTGCACAGCAAATAGTGGATATGCAAGGTGGGCTAGTTCTGCGAACTCTTCGACTTCTGCAGCATCAACAGTTGCAGAACTACTGGCAGGCGATAAAGTTTTTTTAACATCAAAATATAAAGCTAGTTGGGGAGCAACTGGTACAGTCAATATGGCAGCCGACGAAGGTGGCGTAGGAATGAATCCTTCGACAATTATAATCAAAAAAATAGGATAATATTATGGCAACAGAAATAGATAAAAACAAGCTACCAGACAATGCAAAACAATATTTAGAATTAGGCAAGACTGATGTTGAATTGTCCGCAGACTGTGACGATCAATATCTAATTAGATTATTAATAGACAAGGTCAACGAGCTTACAAAAGAAATAAACACCATAAAATCAGCATTAACAGGAGAATAAACATGTCTACTTTCAACGATAGAGCGTGGCGAAGAAGCCTTATAGAAAACAGTAAACTAAACGAAGGCGTATACGATCCAGGTATTTTCAAAGCAGTTTTTACTGCAGGTGGTCCTGGTTCTGGGAAATCCTACACTGCATCAAATTTATTTGGTATTCCAACTAAAATGCCATTTGTTTCTGCAGATGGACTTAAAGGTATAAACTCTGATTCAGCTTTTGAAGCATATCTAAAACAAGCAGGCTTAGGAGCAGATATGGAAAAGATGGGACCGGAAGATTATGCAAAAGCACAAGAACTCAGAGACAAAGCAAAGAGAGTTACTGCTTCTAGAATGATGGAATATATCAACGGTAAATTAGGAATGTTAATAGATGGTACTGGTAAAAATTATGCAAAAGTAGAAAAGAAACACAAGATGTTAACATCACTTGGATACGATTGTTATATGGTGTTTGTAAATACTTCGTTGGAGGTAGCGTTAGAAAGAAATCAAAAAAGAGAAAGAGTTGTACCAGAAAAGATGGTAAAACAATTTTGGTCCGAAGTACAAAATAATTTAGGTAAGTTTCAATCGTTATTTGGAAGAAGTAAATTGTTAGTTGTAGATAATTCAGATCAAAAAGATTTTCCAGACGAAGTTAAATCTGCAGCAAATCATTTTATCCGCAAACCTATAAAAAATCATATAGCAAAAGCATGGATAAAAAAAGAACTTGAGTTGAGAAAGAAATAATGAGTTTAGGAAAATGGCTATCTAAACAATTATTGGAAGAAACTAAGATAAAGCATGTTGTTGCTATTTATCCGGGTAGATTCCAGCCTATGAGTGCTCATCACGTCAAATCATACAATTGGTTGAAAAAACAATTTAAAGATACTTATGTAACTACATCGGGGAAAGTATCGTTACCTAATTCTCCATTTGATTTCAACGAAAAGAAAAAGATAATAAATGGATTGGGAATTACGAAGTTAGTTAAAGTAACAAACCCATATTCGGTTACAGAAATGTTAAGTAAATACGATGCAGAATCTACAGCAGTTGTATTTATGGTGGGAGCAAAAGACGAGAATAGACTTTCTCATAGTAAGTTTTTTCATAAATGGAATGGCTCTGCAGATTTAGGATATAAGGAAGGAGCATACATAATAACAGCACCTCACGTTAGTTTGAGCGTACCAGGTTTTGGAGAGATGAGTGGTACAGCAATCAGAAAAGCACTTGGCGATAAATCATTAGAACAACAAGATAAAGTAAAACTATTTAAAGGGATATTCGGTAATACTAAAAATTACGACCTAATAGTAAATAAGCTTGAAAAATTACACGAAATAATGGAGGGATTCTGTCATTACTTAGATATACCTAAATTACTAAAAGAAAACGCTACCTCCAATGGAGGAAGTTCGGTTGACGATGGACCGAGAGGATATTGGGGCAATCAAGCATCGTGGAAGAAATTTGGTAAACAATTAGAAAAACATATAAATCCTGGAATGCAAGTATTAAATTATATTTCAGGGGACGAAGAGTTTTTCGATCACAAAACAGAATTTAAGAAAGACATGAGCGGAGGTCCAACTGCGGCTGTATCATATTTCCCGTCAGGCGTACCTGGTAAACAAGGTGGTACAAATCTACTTAAAGATAAAAAAGGCAGGGATGCTTTCGAAAGATGGGCAAGTTGGTCTAAATATATTGCAACTAGAGTAGGATATGAATTTGTAAATTATTTAGGTGTAGAAATATCAGCTCCGCAATCGAACACAGAACCAACTAAACCTAAGAAAGATGGGGAATTAATGAAGGAAGGTTTATTGTTAGAAGGTGTAGAAGATAAACATATCTTTAAAGCAATATTTTTAGCAGGCGGACCAGGTTCTGGAAAATCAAGTGTGGTAAATACCATCTTCAACAATCCAGACGAATCCCAAGTTAGATCGTTGACATCAACGGGATTGAAAGTAGTCAACTTAGATATTGCATTCGAATATTTAAAAAAGAAACATAAAATCCCAGTAGATGCCGAAACGTTTACCAAAGAACAAAATTCTATGGCAGGTAAACTAATGTATAAGGCAAGAATGATAGCCCAAAAACAAATGGACTTTTATTTGAAAGGAAAACTTGGAATTATAATAGACGGTACAGGTGGTTCATATAATCCTATAGCGGCTAAGAAAAAGATGTTAGAAGATTTAGGTTATGATTGCTATATGATATTTGTAGATACTACAATGAAAACTGCAATACAAAGAAATCAAGACAGAAACGATAGGAGACTACACGATAAAGTTGTTAAACGTGCGTGGAAAGGAGTTCAAAATAACAAGAAAGCATATAAGAGTTTATTCGGTGGTAATATTAAAGTTATATCTACAGAAAAAACTAAACCCGGTGAATTACCGAGAGGAGCAAAATCCCACGTAATGAAGTTTTTAAATAAAGCGATCGACAATCCTATTGCCAACAAGTGGATTGAAATTGCAAAAAAGGTTATGGAGTAATATGAAAAAGAATATATCAAAAAACAAAGTACAGAGAATGAGAAATCTAGTTACAGGTGATTATACATCTAAAACTTCTGTGCAATCCGGTTACAAAAAAGCAAGTGACTCTAGTAAAAAAGAAGGAGACGTTTGGGAGGAAAGAGGAAAGTCTTGGACAATTAAGAATGGAATCAAACAAACAATTACAAAATTAGATATAGCAAGAGAGTACGCTAGAATACCTACTCACTGTCCTAAATGCGATGCTAAAATGAATAAGCAACAACACAAGTTTATGTATCGTAGATTTAAACATTGTTTATTTTGTCAGACAAACGCAGAACAAGACATGAGAGATGCGGGTACATATGAGGCTTGGAAAGACCAGCAAATATCTATAAACTTTGAAAAGTGGTTATATAAATCTAAAGAAGAGTTTAAAGATTGGTTGAAAACAAGAAAAGCAAAGAAACAAATCACAGAATCTGGCGACATCGAAGATTGGAGTGGTGGTAAATCCGACGAAGTTTTAATAGAGGAATTTGATATTTATATTCAACAAGAGAGAGAGAAATTAACTAACACTTTATCTAATAAGGAAGACTAAATGGCTACGCAAAAGGAAATGATCGAAGGGTTAATAGCAGAAGTAAAACGGTTGAAGGCAGATTTACCAAATGGCAATATCGTTAACATTGAAAAAACAGTTGAATCAATACAGAAAGATATGAAAGAGATTAAGAAAACAATACTTAATCCAGAAACTGGTATAATCGTTAGAGTAAATAAAAATACAGAGTGGCGCGAAGAGCGAGAGGAGAAGATACCTTTTTACGATAATAAAGTCGTTCAATTTTCAAATTTATTGGAATGGAAGCGAACTGTGTCTAAAGCATTGTGGGTATTATACTCCGCTTTAGTTGGTTTATTAATTAAAATATTGTTTTTTTAAAATGAATGAAATTTGTAGTTCCCATATATTTTGCGTACTAGTATCTATGTTTTTAGGTGGTTTGGTATATGGAATGATACACGAACGATATCAAATAAAAAATTGGTTATGTAAACAAAGGGACTTAGCAAACAAAAAGATAAAAGAAAGAAGTTATACTAAAAAGAAAAAAGAATAAGTTATGAAAAAGAAAATTTGGAAAATACTGGCAGCAATTGGGGCGTTTGTAACATTCGCGCTATTGATATTTAAAAAATCTAATAGAGCTGTTGAGATAGATAAAGAAATCGATTCTAATAAGAAAGACATCGATAATGTTGAAAAAAATATTACCGATCTAGCGAAAGACAAAAAAGCTACAAAGAAAAAAGTCAAAGCTACTAAGAAGAAAATCAAAAAAACTACAACAAAAAAGAAGCCAACTAAATCTGTTACTAAAAAGGCAAAAGCTTTTAAAGCGAAATATAAGAAAGAGAAATAAAATGGAAAAATTCAACATCAAAGAATGGCAAGACAAACATTTAAACGAAAGCTTAGATGGAGAAAAACTTTATAAAGAAATCGAGAAGGATAGAAAAACTGAAATGTATAGCGATATTGGTGATGGCTCTATTTTATTTTACCATAAGGATGTAGCAAAAGGTAAATCTGAAATTAACGTTGATGGATGGTCAGGCGATATTACAATAGAATTTGGAACAGGACCTTATAATTCTGGAGAATGGTATGGCAAACCAGTGAAAAATATGAGAGATATCGAGAAGCAAATTAAAATGTATAATAAAGCAGAAAAGAATGGTGATTTCAAAAGCGCTTAAGTCAATGAAACAATTAATAGTTATACTCATCTTACTCACGTCGTTTAATTCTATGGCTCAGGACACGTTACATATTCCTCAGTCGGAAATAGACGAAATCATCTCGGTGATGGATACGTTGATAGAACAAGATTCTATTAACAACATTTTAATAGAACAACAAAACGAACAAATAGCCAATTACGAATCATTAGCAAAACAAGATTCAATGTTGCTATCTTTTAAATCAGTACAAATAAGTTTATATAAAGAACAAACAAAGTTATACGAAAAAAAATTAAGGTTATCGGAAAAGTGGTGGAATAAACGTCCATTCGGATTCATATTAGGAGTAACGTCTACAATATTATTAATACACTCAATAGACTACGCCCTTCCCAGATAATCTATATTTATATATAGATGAACAAGAAAACATTAAAAAAAGCTTTAGCTGAAGAATACTTACTGTGTTCTAAAGACCCTGTATATTTCATGCGCAAGTATTGTTATATACAACATCCGATGAGGGGTAAAATAAAATTTGAACTATATGATTTTCAAGAAGACGCACTCGAACAAATAAAAGATAATCGCTATAATGTTATTCTAAAATCCAGACAAATGGGTATATCTACATTGACTGCAGGATATTCGTTGTGGGCAATGGTATTTCAAGAAGACTTCAATGTATTGGTAATCGCCACTACTCAAAATACTGCAAAAAATCTTATTACAAAAGTTAGAGTAATGAACGATCTATTACCGTCTTGGTTGAAAATGAAAAAAGAAGAAGACAATAGATTATCGCTTAGATATGCAAATGGTTCTCAAATTAAAGCAGCATCAAGCTCACCGGATGCAGCAAGATCCGAAGCGCTATCTCTGTTAGTAGTAGACGAAGCTGCTTTTATAAACAATGCAGACGAAGTTTGGACATCTGCTCAACAAACATTATCGACAGGAGGTCGTTGTATTGCATTATCTACGCCAAACGGAACCGGTAATTGGTTTCACAAAACATGGGTAACTGCAGAAACAACAGATTCAGATTGGAATCCTATTATGTTACATTGGACTCAACATCCGGACAAAGACCAAAAATGGAGAGATAAACAAAATAGTTTGCTAGGTGAAAAAATGGCTGCTCAAGAATGTGATTGTGATTTTGTTTCCTCCGGTAATACTGTGGTTGCAGGTGAGCTTATTCAGTGGATGGCAGATAATACAGTCAAAGAACCTATAGAACAACGAGGAGCTAAAAAAGAATTATGGATATGGAAATATCCCGAAGAAGGAAAAAGATATATAGTTTCTGCCGATGTTGCGAGAGGTGATGGTAAAGATTATTCGGCCTGTCATGTAATCGAAGTCGATACTATGGAACAAATCGCAGAATTCAAAGGTCATATTCACACAAAAGAATATGGAAATCTATTGGTAAATTTAGCAACAGAATATAACGAAGCTTTACTGGTAATTGAGAATGCGAATATAGGTTGGGCGGTTCTACAACAAGTAATAGATAGATACTATAGAAATCTATATTATACATATAGACACGACGGCGTAATAGACCCTGAAGTACATTTAGGTAAAGGTTATGATGTACAAGGCAAAGATAAAGCGACTCCAGGTTTTACGACCTCCGCTAGAACCAGACCACTTTTGGTAGCAAAACTAGATACTTATACTAGAGAAAAGGCATGTATCGTAAGATCGAAAAGATTGATCGAAGAAATGTTCGTTTGGATATGGAAGGGAAATAGAGCAGACCATCAAAACGGATATAACGACGATTTAATTATGTCTTTATCAATTGGTCTATATGTCAGAGACACGGCACTGAAGTTACACAGTGCAGGTCTAGCATTAGATAAAAGAGCACTTGGTACTATGGGCACAGCGAATACTAATGCTGCTGCGTATAACGGAAAACAAGTATACGAAGACAATCCGTGGAAACAGGATATTGGAAATGGTGAGCAAGAAGATCTCACCTGGTTATTATAAAAGAGAAATTAAATGGCATCATCAAAAACATTTTTTGGAAGATTACAAACGATATTTTCTAGCGGAACAATAGTTAGGAGATCGGAAGAAGGATTAAAAGTAGCAGACATAAACAAAGTACAAGCAAACACAAAGTTAGCAACCAACAGATTGATAGACAGATATTCTAGGTTATATCAATCAACCCAAAACACAGGATATAATCAACAAACGAATTTTCATACAATGAGAGTTCAATTGTATACCGACTATGAAATCATGGACGAAGATTCAATTATATCTGCAGCACTTGACATATATGCCGACGAATCTACGTTGAAAAACGAGTTAGGAGACGTATTAAAGATTTCTTCGGATAATGAAGAAATTGAAAAGGTATTACAAAATTTATTTTATGACATATTAAATATTGAATTCAACGCATGGCCGTGGGTTCGTAATATGTGTAAATATGGAGATATGTATCTTAAACTAGATATTACAGAAAAAGTAGGTATTACAAACGTTACTCCACTTTCGTCTTATGAAATGTTTAGAGAAGAAGGGTTAGACCCTCAAAATCCAGAATTAGTTAAGTTTGTTCACGATATGTCTATGGGTGGTCAATCTTCCGTTGGTATGAAAAACAATAGTACATATCAAAACTATGAAGTTGCTCACTTTAGATTACTTAATGATATGAACTTCTTGCCTTATGGTAAATCAATGGTAGAACCTGCAAGAAAAACTTGGAAACAATTAACTCTTATGGAAGATGCGATGATGATTCATAGAATTATGAGAGCTCCTGAAAAACGTATATACAAAATAGATATAGGTAATATTCCACCGAACGAGGTAGATGCTTATATGCAAAGGGTAATGCAGTCAATGAAAAAGACTCCATATATCGACCCGAATACTGGTAATTATAATCTTAAATTTAATATGCAAAACATGATGGAAGACGTTTATCTTCCTGTTCGTGGTGGACAATCTGGTACAGAAATAGATTCTTTAAGTGGAATGGACTTTGGAGGTATCGATGATGTAGAATACTTAAAGAATAGAATGTTTGCAGCATTAAAAATACCTAAAGCGTTTATGGGTTATGAAGATGACTTAAATGCAAAATCCACATTAGCTGCACAAGACATTAGATTTGCAAGAACAATAGAAAGAATACAAAGAATCTTCGTTTCTGAATTAACAAAGATAGCAATGGTACACTTATACTCTCAAGGATTCGAAGACCAAGATATGCTAGACTTTGAACTTGAATTATCTCCGGCATCAACAATTGCAGAACAAGAGAAAATGGAATTGTGGGACACAAAAATCACATTAGCTTCTTCAATGAAAGATTTGGAAATGATGTCCGAAGATTGGATATATGAAAATGTATTTAAACTTAACGAAGACGATATGAAAAAAGAAAAAGCAAGAGTCGTATTAGATACTAAGGAGAAATTTAGAAGAGCTCAAATTGGTATCGAAGGAAACGATCCTAAAGATTCAGGTGAAGCCCTTGGTACTCCACATACATTGGCTACTTTAAATCCAGAAAAGAATACTCCATCAGCTACTGATTTCTGGGGCAGCGAAGATAATGCAGATTATTCAGGTGATGGAGAACATGCTGACGGTGAAGAAGAAAAAGGTGAAGAAAAAAAATCAGAAAGTAATATCCCAGATCCAACAGGCAAAAAAGAAAGAAAAGCAGTTGGAGGAATGTCGAGGAACGAAAGAATACAAACAATTAAATCAATGTTTAATCAAAGAGTACCAAAAGAAAGTTCTTTGCTAAACGAAAATAATATAATTGATGATAAGTAATAGTATAACTTATTTATATTTATATAATAAATAGACGATAAAGAAAGATGACAAAACATTCTAAATATAAGAACACAGGAATATTATTTGAATTACTAGTAAGACAAGTAACCAGCGATACATTAAGTGGTATGGATAACTCTCCGGCCGTAGACGTGTTGAGAGAGTTCTTTCAAAAAAATACTTCACTAAAAAAAGAATTAGGATTGTATCAAACACTTCAAAATCAAAAATTTAAATCAGAGTCTAAGGCAAATGCGTTTATCGACGCTGTGTTAAAAGAACATACTAAGTTAAGTAAATCGACTATTAAAAAACAAAAATATAATTTAATAAAAGAAATAAAGAAGCGATATAATCTAGAGAGTTTCTTTTCTCAAAGAATCAACAATTATACTTCGAACGCTTCTATATTTATGTTGTTGGAAGGATCGACTCCATCAAAACTTATTAAATTTAGATATAACATAGTAGAAGGAATTACTGGAAAGAAAAAGCAATTAAAAGAATCCCATTCTATATATCAAGAACAAGATAAAGATATTAGATTACTTTCTTATAAAATACTAATAGAAAAATTTAATGAAAAATGGGGAGATAATCTAGGTGTTAAGCAAAGAAATCTTCTTAAGGAATATATTAATAATATTTCTAATACTACAAAACTAAAAGATTATCTTTCGTCCGAAATCTCAAAATCAACTGTTGTATTAAATAAGTTGTCAAAAAAGATTGCCGATCCGATAGTTAAAATAAAATTACAAGAAGTAAGTACTCAAATAAGTAATATAAACTTAGAAAATAATATCAAAGATAAATACATTATATCTTTAATGAGAACTTACGATTTAATAAAGGAGGTAAAAAATGTCAT
>Ga0098052_1002898_pt1 | contig 10277 bp, 6 predicted proteins | sample 15_taG_FD_81591 | JGI IMG/M metagenome (GOLD analysis project Ga0098052, IMG submission 81591) | Marine viral communities from the Subarctic Pacific Ocean - 15_ETSP_OMZ_AT15312 metaG | ecosystem: Environmental > Aquatic > Marine > Oceanic | place: Pacific Ocean | collected 2015-01-18 | reverse complement strand
TTATTATAAAAACTCCAGCAACAAAAGTGAATGTAGAGGTGAGGCTTTTCACAGGAAAAGACGAAAAATACCTACTACAATCATCGGCAGAAAAGAAAAAGAGAAATCTACCAGAATCTTCGTTAACAGACCAACTTAATTTAATGATTGTGTCAGTGAATGAAAGAATCGACAACGTAACAATAAAATCTTTTATTGATAATATGCCGGCAAGAGACGCCAGATATCTTAGAGAGGCCTATGAAAAAATCGTACCCAACGTTGATTTAGCTCAAAGTTTCACTTGCGAAAGTTGTGACTACGAAACGGATCAAATGGAGGTGCCGTTTACTACGGACTTTTTTTGGCCTAAGTGATAAATACATCGAGAATGTATACGAAGAATTTTTTGTTTTAAAATATTATGGCGGCTGGTCTTTTACGGAAGCCTATAACTTGCCAATTACAATTAGACGTTGGTTTTTGGAAAAATTGATTAAGCAGATGGAAAAAGAAAATGAAGCTGCTGAAAGATCAGCAAAGAAATCACGCTCGACGGGTAAAAGTACAAGAAGCCGGTAAACCCGGCTTCTTTTTATTATAACTACTATTTAGTGTAGTGAGGGTTTATATATGGAATCTCTAAATGAAGGCGAAATTGTTGAGGTCATAATTGATCTCGAAGAATTAAAAAAGAATGATCAATTGAACGAAAGTTTTTTGAGAATGATGGGTTTTTGGGTTGAAAATATCATTAAGCACATGTTTGGTATTCCGCACATCGCCGGAGGAATTCGTGGTAAGTCGGGAGACATCAAGGCGTTTGCGAAAGCAGTCGGAAATGAAAAGAAATACATCGAGACAGCAAAGCAATATGGTTTAAATGATGCCAAAACATATAAGCAGAAATCACGACTTAAGAAGGCCACAGATGCTTTCGAAAAAAAGACGGGCATTAAGTGGCCGTTTAAATAGGGATTTTTAATTAATGGCAGGTAAAGATGAAAAAAGCGCAGAAGAAGCCAGACTAAGACTAGCGAAACAGCTAGCTGCCGCCAGAGAGCGAGAAGCTGACATCAACGAACGCCTTGCACAGAGCTATGATGATCTAGGCGATAAATTAGATGACCAAATCGCCTTAATGCAAGAAGAGCTTAGGATAATGAAGCTTGAGGAGCCGCACGCGACCGAAAAACTCAAGCAACTCCGGGAACAAATCCTCGCCGAAAAAGAGCTAAATAAGGTCAAGAAAGATTCAATTAAAGCCGGCGAAAAGATAGCAGAAGATCTAGGCGGCATGATCGGCCTAAATAAGAACTTTGAAGACTCCATGCTTGGCTCCGTCGCCGCAATGCTCAAGAGCGAAGAGGGCATGCGCGCATTCGGCAAACAGCTAAAGAAAACCTTCTCCCCATCAAACATTGCATATTCTATGTCCTTGAAGTTCGCTCAGGCGACGTGGGACTTGGCAAAAGCACAAGATAGCGCCCTTGTCTCTTTTAACCAGCAAACCGGCGCCTCGCGCTTATACGGCGACGAACTTACATCTCTCGAAAGCAGAATGAACAAGCATGGTGTAACCATGGACATAGCCAACGAATCAATGACGTCTATGGTTAAAAATATAAAAGGCCTCAACAAAATTTCCAAAGTCAACCGCACTGATATTGCGGACACGACAGCGCTCTTGGATAAATTTGGAGTCTCGGCCGACACTACAACTGGCAATATTGAATTTATGACAAGGACGCTAGGAATGGGGGTCGCAGAGTCCACCAAATATCAGAGAGAACTGTTTTCACTAGCTCAAGAGGTGGGCATGCCTCCTGCCGAAATGGCAGATCAATTTAAGTCCGCCGGCCCTAAGCTCGCAGCATTCGGAAAACAGGCAGGAAAGACATTCAAGAAATTATCAATCGCCGCTCGAAACAGCGGGATGGAAGTCGAGCAATTACTAAATATTACAGAACAATTCGATACATTTGAGGGAGCAGCAGAATCTGTAGGAAAGCTAAACGCCCTCCTCGGAGGTCCATTCTTAAATTCTATGGAAATGGTAATGGAGACAGATCCGACAGAAAGAATGAAGAAATTAAGCGATGGCTTGAGAGATTCAGGAAAAAGCTTTGATCAAATGTCCTATTACGAAAGAAAAGCAATCGCCTCCGCAGCCGGCTTGGCAGACGTCAACGAGTTGGCGCTAGTAATGGCTGGTAATTTCGACGGAATGGCTACGGAAGCGAATATGTCTTCAGCAGAAATCCAGGAATTAGCAGCCCAGTCAAAAGAATTCAACAGTCTTCAGGATGAATTGAATCAGGTGATGCGAACATTCGCAATCGAGATGAAATGGGTCATCGAGGGACTTAAATCACTCGCCCAGTGGTGGCAGGACCTTGGCCCTTTCTGGCAGAAGACTATACTTGGAGTCATTACCGTCACGGCCGCCTTAATTGCATTGGCCAGCATTCTGAGTCCCATTATTACGGCATTCGCATCAGTAGCAAGCGCTTTGGGCCTTTTCGGATCAACCGCCGCAGCATCCGGGAAGGGCATAGAGGAGGGATCGAAAGGCGCCGCCGAGGGCATAAAAAATATTTCAGAGGCAGCTAAAGACGGAAAATCAGGCCTCCTTACTCTAAGCCTCGTACTCCTGGCATTGGGCGCCTCCATCGCGATGGCAGCATATGGTATTTCTTTCCTTGTCGCAGAGTTCGCAAAAATGAACGCAGGGCAAATCCTTGCATCCTCCGTCGCCATCGTCGCCTTTGGTTTTGCAATGGCCACAATGATAGGTTCTGTTAGTGCCCTCATTGCAGGCCCGCAAGCCGCCCTCGTCGCCGGCGCCGTTGGAGTTATTTTAGCTGTGGGATTTGCTGCCCTGATGGCCGGCTTTGGGGTGAGTCTTCTGGTTAATTCTCTGACGGGATTTCTTAATGTTTTGACTCCAGAAAAGATGGGTCTAGCTGTTGTTGGGCTGTGGAGCCTCATAGGGGCCCTAACCGTGGCAGCGATGGGAAGTTACGCTATGATAATTCTGGCTGGTGCAATCAGCCTCGTTGGCTTAGCACTTTATTCTATCGACAGCGAAAAAATTGCAAGCATGGCTAATTTGTTCCAAAGAATGAATGAAGTTACTTCCGAAACAGCCGACAATATTCTTAAAATTGGAGCGGGCATGGGAATGATAGGCGCGGGAGCAATGTTGACTTCCGGAGCAATGTTATTAAACCCGCTTACCGCCCTCACTCTCATTCCGGGAGCAGCCCTCGTTGGGACAGGAAAGGCTGTGGTCGACAAAGCCCATGGTGCAGGCTCAACATCGACCGCCGCAAGTCAATCCCCGGCCACACAAAAAGTGGTTGTAGAAATTAAGTGTGACCCACTATTTAAAAGATACTTCACGGCGGATGTACAAGAAGCCGCCGCTAGGCCGCTCAATACAAACAGTGGAACACCCTCAATAGCATAATGGAACTTTTATATGTCAGACGATAAAAAACAAGAAATAGTAAAAAACAGACCTTTCGGATCAAACGGAAGAATTCAGGGACGCTCAGGGGGCCTAACTACATTCTCAGACCCGTCAGATACTTATGCAAATGAGTGGGACAATTTTATACAGTTTACGTCTGTGATTAGTGGCGAAAGTGTAAAATTTAAAGCATTTTTGACAGAATTTACTGATGAATATCAAAGTGAGTGGAACAGTGAGCAGGTCTACGGCCGAAATGATCCAATTCAGACATTTAGGAATACAACAAGAACTATAAATTTAGGCTGGGACTGTCCTGCTGGTTCCGTTGGGGAAGCCCGCGTAAACATGCGCGCCGCATCTGAATTAATTAGAATGTTATATCCGGGCTATCTAAGGTCCCAAAACGTTACAACAATTAATAAATCCCCAGTCATTAAAGTTAAATTTAGAAATTTTATAAAATCCGTCAACGGAGACGGCCTGTATGTTACTTTATCCGGGGTATCCTTCTCTCCAGATCTTGAAGCCGGCTTTTTTGATCACGACGAAGAAAATAAAAGCGAACCGAAAGAAGAGTTGATGCCAAAGCTTTTGAGATTCTCCTGCACAATGACCGTGTTGCATAGAGACACAATTGGGTGGGACGCAAGCGCCCAATGGCCATCTGATTTGGAGAGTTTTCCCAATCTTCCAAAAGTCCTTTCCGGAATGACATCTGAAGACCTAAGATCCGGCGCAAGCGCACAAAACGACGCAATCCGAGATCAAAGCGCTCTTGCTCCGCCGCCAACAGCCGCCAAGGCTACCCAGTCCGCCGCAAGCGATATAGGGGCCGACACATCCGACTCTACTAATTCCACGGCCAATAAAAGTCCAAACAAGGCTCCGACTGATACAAGCCAGAAAATTTCAATGGGCCAAGGCATGACTAACGTGCCAGGATAAAGGAAAAAGAAGATGTCTAGATATACAGGAAGGCAAGAAAGAATAAATAACCCGGAAGCAGGTACGGCTGAAGAAATTTATCAAGAACTGATAGAGAAGAGAAATATTAAGAAAATCACGCAGTATATTACACCCACATTTCCAGAGTTAACTCTAGAAAGGAGACAGTCAATTGACTTCGATTCTTATATCTGGAAGCGCGGAGATAGGCTATATAAGCTTGCACACCAATATTACGGAGACGCAAAACTGTGGTACCTGATTGCCTGGTTTAATCAGACTCCAACGGATAGCCACATCAATCTTGGGGATACGATCATGGTCCCAATTTCATATGAAAGGGTGTTGACTTATTTCAACAAATTCTAATTATTAAAGGGAGGCCCTGATGGCCAATGACAGATCTACATTTTACTTATCTCACTGGTACAGTGCGCACAAATATGAGCAAAATAAACCGTTTGAAAAGTTTTCTCCCAACGAGCAATCATTCCTCGAAAAGGCAATCGAACCAGGTGCTTCGAAGTGGGCTACTCTAGCAGGCCCTCTTCAGGAAGACGAGGCGCTGCAAATTCCAGCTTGGAGCAAAATAGCAAAAGCCCCAGATTCGAGCGGAAACCCTAAAGATTATAATGTAGCCTCGTATAATAGCTACTTTAGGCAGTTTATTGGTAAGGAATGGGATGGCGATAAAATCCCATCTCAAGATTTCATATTGGCCGCAGCATCCCACGCAAGCACCGAGGATGAGGCACGCGGCAATAAAATCCTTGAATATTATAATAGCCTACAAAACTGGGTGCTCAAGCCAGACCAAGCTGGAGATGGCGCCTTCATGAAGGCGCTCTTTGATCTTCTTGGTGCGATAATCAATCTCCCTCCAGAATATCTCCCGGCATATTTAGATCCGCAGGTTTCCAAGGCTTGGACTTCGTCTGGCTGGAACAGCAGATATGCTTTTATCAAGCCACAAGTGGCGCCACTAGTCGTTAGTTTCAAGGGTGTTCTTTTATATATTTATCAAAACACGGATAGCGCCCGGAAAAACGAGGAAGCGGCCATTGAAGCCGCCATCGAGAAATTGGGCGACCGCCCAACAGGAAACGACGAGGCATCTCTGCTTGCAGCCATGGCCTATGACGAGGCCGTGAAAAAGTTGAGACGCGGCACCGAGTTAAGCGCCGATGATTTTATGCAACAAACGGCCCTCGCAAACGAAGATGACGAATTCTGGAATTCCCAACTCCGAGAATCTACGCAATGTATTTTAAGACTAAACATCGGCGCGTTCACGGCCAATCACCAGCCGAACGAAGTCTTCCACATTGCCAAAGACGCTATAAAAGAACACCCGGTCGTGTTCGCGAAGAGGTACGATGAGTCTGTCTATTTGGCATATGCCTCGCACGGTACCTCCATCAACAAGATGACTTATGACCCTTATTCAAATTCTTTTATGGACATTAAAACACACGAGGCCTCACAATTAACTCCGATGATTCGCCTCTATAAGACATATTTCAACGAAGAAACAAATAAAATAGATAAGGATGTCGAGCTTTATTTTGATGGCGGCACGGGCGACTCCCCCTTCCACTCCAGAAGCGGCGTAGGAATAAAGAGTTTCGACTGGCAAATGAATGGAACAAACCCAGCAACAGTAAGAAACGATATAACAGCAAAATTAGTATTGTATTTTCAGAGTTTTGATGATCTGCTCGCTGTCCATACGGGCTATGATACAATAAGCGGAAAAACTCACTCTTTTAAATATGAGGATTTATTATTGAGGCCCCCGTCAAAAAAGACCCCTGCGCCGAAAGAGCCTAAAAAATCCAAAAAGAAAAAGAAAATTCTCGCTGGACGCGTAGAGCGTTCGGCAGGCGATGGTAAAGACGACCTCGCCCTAAGCTCCCCCAAAGAAGAGAAAAAAGCAATATCGGATAAAAACGTCTATGATCCGAGGTTTTACGAAGTTAAGGCAGTTGTTGGTTGGGCCCCAAATAATAAACTGGAACACACTACAAGGAATCTCCCACGATCGATAGCAACTCAACAGATGTCGCTTTTTCTAACGCTTATTGACCATGAATTTTCTTTTACTCAGGAGGGCACATTTGAGCTAACAATCACCTACCGAGCTAGGATGGAGGCACTGACTTCCGACCCGAGGCTCGATATTTTATCAACCCCGAAGATAAAAGAGAAGGTCAATGAAGCCCTAGCCCAAATTGAGAATCTAAAGAAAACTTGCGGATCAGAATCGGCTCAAGATACGGCCCGCAGCAGAATTGTAGAGATTACAGAAACTTCAAGAGATAACCTCTCTTCGGCTATAATAAACGAATTGCAGGATAAGATATATTTTACAAAGATTAAAAGTATAAAAGATCTCAGGAAGGCCATCGCCGGCCAAGAAATGGAGGGTAGAGCAAATTTCGAATCCAAAGGCCCCGCAGACGCGCTGAGAATTAGCAAGAAGGACGTTCTAAAAAGCATAAAAGCAACCCGTGACAATCTGAAGGGCGGTTTGAAGACTTCGCTCGAAAAAAGACTAGTAGACACATATCCGGATAATCACCCGGCAACAAAAGCCGAAGAAAGGCGGAAAAAGAAGGAAGAGGAAGGCGGAACACCAACCTCAGATGAGACTCCGGATGAAACTTCCGATGACTTGGCTGATATGGGGTTTATTGTGGATCCCAGCGACCCGACAGCAATGTATATCCCGTGGTTTTATTTTGGAGATTTAATAAATACCGTTGTTAAATTCGCGAAAAATGCTCGCGACCCTGCCAATCAGAGTCAGCAGCTTAGTCTTATTAGCGGCATAGAACTTAGAAACTTAGTTTTTCTCTTTGGTGACTTTATTATGACAAAGACAAGAAAAGAGGTAAGAATACCGGCCGGATCAGCTGATGGCAAGCGCACCATTGAGGAACAAAAAAAACTCCATGATGCCGAGATCGTTCAGTCGGGCGACCCCGCGCACCCGCTGACGATAAAGGCCTCCGAAGAGTCTTCATACGTTAACCTAGCTTCGGTCCCTATTTCCTTAGAGATATTCAATCAGTGGTATATTAAGAGGGTTGTCGACCCAGCACTCCAGAAATATCCACTTCATCTTTTTTTAATAGATTTTTTACAAGATGTCGTAGTCCCGTTTCTAAATAAAAAATGCTTTGACAGCGCAAAATTCCGCAAAGCGTGGAGACAATCGTATGATGGTGCTTATTATGAAATTCCGAATTTGATACTTAAAACAACTTCCACAAACCTTCCAAGCATCCAGGGGAACCTGCCTCCCGCAATTGCAAGAAATCACCTGGGCGCCAACCCGCTGGAACTTATCAGGATATTTCCGGATGTCGGCGACTTTTTCCCCGCCGCTCATCTTAATTTTGGTCATTGGGAAACCAAAGGGCCAAAATCGCTAGTTAAGCGCACGCAGGTGCATGAACAAACCTTAAAAAATTCTTTTCATGTCTCCATATTTTATTTAATTGACGCAAATGCCTACAAGCGCCTTGGGCCCCCCATAGATAGCTCGGAGACAAGAGAGGAGAGGGACGCCCTTGAGGGTATTTTTCACCTTTTCCTTGGCCGCGACCGGGGTCTTGTAAAAGAGGTGAGTTTTTCAAAAGTAGACGCGCCCTACCTTCGCGAGGCGAGAATGCAGCAAGACGCGCTAAACCCCCTGGCTCAACTTGCAGCAGTTTATAATGTCGACTTGACCTTGATTGGAAATACCATCTTCTGGCCAGGCCAGATGATTTATGTGAATCCAATTGGTCTAGGCACAGGCCTAGGAAATCCCTCTCATCCGAACACGCCGGCGAACCAACTAGGGCTGGGGGGATATCACGTTATAACAAAAGTGGAAAGCTTTGTTGAGAGTGGTAAATACGAGACAAAAATCCGCGCCCTTTTTGAATTTTCCGGCGATGGAGAAACACCCAACGCCACCGCATCTGAATCGGGTGGTGGTTGTTCAAGCAAGCCCACCGGCGCCGCCATGGACATTCCTGTTCCAAAATAGGTAAAAGGAGAAATAAATGGCCTCTGATTTCGAAAAAAGAATTAAAAAATTTAATAGAAAAACAGCGCTTCAAGCCACAAATAAAACTGGCAGCCGCAGAAGTTTCTATAGCAACGTGCTTTTCAGGGAGTTAGCATATTCTGATACTCCGTCCTTTACCGGCGATTCTCACTTAATGCCGATTAGGAATTTCCAAAAATTTGAAAATTATTTATACGGCAGAATTGACACGGATTTTTATGCTGTAACTCCAAAAAAGCTAGGCCTTGCGCCCATATACGACGCTGAAAATCAACACGCACTTGCCTTCGTGACATCGGCGTTTAATTCCATGAGAGAGGAAATTTCAATAGACGTTGCATCTGGAAAAATACCGCCAGATATTCCTCATATTTCAGACATGAAGGCAGTCAAGGCATTCGAGGATATAAATGTATCCTATAATTCGTGGGTTGAGAATTATTTGAAAGGCTCTTTCGGGGCCTATGTCCAGGCCCAAAAGAAGGCAAAGGAGATTGTAGATTTTGAAAGCTTCGTAAAGATCTTTCGAGAACATTTGTTAATCTTGTCGACTCAAATGGGCGCCGTGAATTTTTCTTCTTTTTGTTTAATTTACCGTTCAAATATCAGAAATAGCGGCCTATGCATCGAAATAGCAGATTTAGATTTTTCAAAAAATAGCGATAAGCTGGAGTTTGCTGACCACGCGCTTTTCCCCTATTATATTGGCATGGCCGAAAAATATGGGTTTTTCGTAGATTATAACGCCCCGTGGAGGCTCGTGTTCAATTTAGCCTCCGAAGTCGTCACGGCAAAACCCAGCTGGAACGGCCTGTTTTCCTTTTTTGATCAAGCCTTTCAGAGGGCCTATCTGCAAGATCTTACAATATTAAAAAATTTATTCTTCTCATCATACAGGGATTACAGAAACCGCTTTCCGTCGTTCATCAAAGAAACCATAGAAGCTAGTGGTTGCCTAAAGAGAGAGAGGATCGTTAGACAAAAATACAAAAAAGAAGAATTTGACAACAAATACACAGACAGGTACTGGCTAAAATTCTATATTGATCTAAAAAATCAAGAAAAGAATCTTGACTTTGATAGCGACCAATTGGACAAAATTAAAAAAAGATCGTTAGATTATGAGAAATATGTTGACATTCGGCGATCTTTGAGTTATATTAATAAAGTATTCCAAGACATTCCATCAACAGAGGGATCTTATTATTATCTCGCAAGCAGGGAGAAATATAGGACCCAAGATCCCCTCCCCTTTGAAGAATTCGACGAATATATAAGAGACATAGTTAAATCTTATAAATAACACAGGACTATTTTTGCTTTTTCAGACACTTGATGACAAGAAAGATTGCATCGGCCTATATCTAGATGACCTCGTTTTCGGTGAGAGGCTGCCAACAGGCCTATCTCATACTTGGTCATACTCGGGATTTCTAAAAGGTCGCCAAATCGAATACGCCAATCTGTACTGTGGGGGTAAGACCCTGGACGAGGTGTGCCCGGAGGCCCTACAGCCTCGCTGGAGAGACATTAGCGATAAATTTAAGGCATTCATTAAGTCATTCGCAACGAGCCGCGTATCGCTCGATAATAATTGCTTTTTCGACTTAGTTCCTAGAAAATTTCTCATGGAATTCTGTCACATTAAAAATCAAATTTGTGAACATGTCTTCGAGAATTATAAAAGGCCTAAAAACTATGATTATCTAGTTTCATTAGTTGAGATCATTGAAGACATGAAATACCGAAGGCTCAATCTGAATACAAAAAATCTATCTATGTTTAAGGCCGGCCACAGGAAGTTCGCACAAAACT
>Ga0098052_1002896_pt1 | contig 10279 bp, 19 predicted proteins | sample 15_taG_FD_81591 | JGI IMG/M metagenome (GOLD analysis project Ga0098052, IMG submission 81591) | Marine viral communities from the Subarctic Pacific Ocean - 15_ETSP_OMZ_AT15312 metaG | ecosystem: Environmental > Aquatic > Marine > Oceanic | place: Pacific Ocean | collected 2015-01-18 | reverse complement strand
GTATGCCTACAATTGGCGGGATTAGATTTTTTCTTCTGTTCCAAGCGGATGCTTCATAGTGTCGGGCAACATAAGCGGCCAAATCCTTAAGCATTAAAGCTTGATTTGGAGTTATTCGGTATGGAGGAATCGCACCCTTCTTTACGCCTGACAAATAAAAGTATTTTTGCTCATTATCTAAATCTTGCCAACTGTAAGAAAATATCCTATAGTGTAAGAAGCCGAAATAGAATAAAGCAGCTATAATCATATAAAAAGGAATGTGATACAAATAGAAAGTGTATGTTTCCGGATCCCCTACGATAAAAATCGCACAGAATATTAATGTTGGAAAGATAATTCGTGTCGCTCGGAGGACAACCCATTTTTTCCCTAATGCGTACACCCAAGTTCCGAGTTCAAAATTGTGTAATAACCATTTTTTCATTGTGTAAGGATATTTATAGATTAGATTTATAAAGTATATTAGTAAAGTATATTTATATAGGTCTAAATAAAAAAAAAGTCCACTTGCAAGAAAATTTTTCGGGATGGTGTATCTGCTTGTTTCACCTTTGCACAGTTCCGTACTAATTTTTCAATGGACTTTCTCAACTTCGAGTTATGTTTTAAAGAAGGGATGATAAAAATAATTTTATGGGAAAACTAAGTTGGACTACCACCCCCTTTATATGTATAATCAATACAAATGTACAAATATTTTGACATCCTCGACTAAAGGTACATATATTTTCACATATCATTGTTAATAACGCCATTTTACCTTTTTATCCCACGGTTGCAATCCCGAGACAAAATTTCGGGAAGACCCTGGAGGTCAGCCAATTCACAATTTCGACTACCTGTTAAAAAGAACCCACGAGGTTATGCGAAGCATCGAAAAAAATTTTTCGGGAAGGCCTTCGGTAGTCTTTTAATAACATAATACTGCGAAGCAGTCGAGATTTTTTTCGGGAAGACGATTCGTGATTCGCAAATCGAGAATTAGACCCCCTTTTTCCTTGATTTCCCGAACTTTCAGACGATTTCCGACTAACTATACTAAACACCTTCTCAAACCCAGCTTAGAATCGATATCCTGATCAGGACAAAACTCGATTAACTATAATAAAGAGGCTTTTTCTGCATCCACCTGATCCACGGACTTTGGTAAAATGGCCGAAAAATTTATACGAGGGTGGAAGGAACGCCCGGCCATTTTCATGGGGGTTTCGCCAAAAGCTGGGATGCTCGGAGTCTATTAAGTATATCATTCTTCGCTCCTAATCGCTTGATATAAGGCGTTTAACGTGACGTTGTCTATCTTATTAAGGTTGATATTATTAGCCTTCTGACGATTATCAGATTCGTAAAATCCGAGATGTTTATTCAACATATCCATGGCCTTAAGTTTATCGATAAATTTAACCTCAATAATTTCTTCTTCATGCGGTTGACCGTTGCGGTCTTCATAACTATGCTTTTTATGTTTAAAGCTTTGTATCTGCCTCCGCACGTTTGAAGGCAGTTCTTTTATTTGTTTAGGCGAAAGTTCGATAAAATCGGCCGCATCAGCATAAGCGAATGAAATTAGTTCTTTAACAATTTGAAGGTGTTTAAAATCGGCCTTCTTAGATAGTTTCAATTGTTGAGCCTTAAGATATGCCTTATTGCCGTCATGCCGCATTAAGCTTTGCCAATTTTGCCGAGCGGTCAAGCTTTGGCCTTTAATAGTCTCATAAGCTTTAGAGCCGTTCATTCCGTTAGATAGATATTCGTCTATTATTGACCTATTGGCCATAGATGAACAACCCCCCAAATCGATATCGGTGTCGTTATTCGTGTCTAAAAATCTATTTTTTTCTATTTCGTCATTCATATTGTGAAAATATTTTACTTTTTATTATGGTGTTTTTTTTGTTCTTTCTCTATATAAGAAATGGAACAGTTAACCGATTTTTTGGGATTCTCTTTTTTAGCGTTATTTTTTGGCCTCGATTTGAGACTCCAAAATTCGACCCCTTGGGAAGCCGCTAGACCAGGGATCCGGCAAGGTGTCGCTTCTGAAAACCCTTTTTTTTTTGGCGTTGTTTTTACCTATAGAGATAGAGATATTTAAGCGAATATAGTTATTTTATGAATGTAGTATTTTGAAAACGTATTTTTTAATACATATATATGGTGTCACTTTCGGCCCTCGATTTGGTCATATTTTCATCATGGTGCAATATTTTTCTTGTTTATGTCGTTATTATCATTATATTTGTACCATCAAAACGAAATAATAATTTAAACATCAACATCATGAGAAATTTAAAATTAACAACAATTGTACTTTTATCAACTATCTTAGGCTTCAGTTTTATCATCTTATCGGCTCACGCCCTCCTTTATGTTCTAACGGATATGTTAACCGATTCGAGTCATTTAATAATCGCTAAAGGTGGTATTTTTGCCCTCATTACTATTATTTATTCTAAAGTTAACGGAGTAATGGCCGAGGCTTATCACAATTTGTACTAATCTATTATTAATCTAACATCTAAAATTTTATACTATGGGATTCTTTTCATTCTTAACCACTGACACCAAACAACCAATTATTAACCGCCATTCGGAAGGCTTTAATTCTCAAGTTGTATATCTTATCGATGATGATGGCAACGAGTGGAAAGAATGCAATTATGACGGATACGGTACTTTTGGAGGTATGGACATTTACGAACTTATAGCAAAAATGAACGGCTACGGAATTGAAGACCTCGGTAAAACGAGGGCGGAACTTGAACTTTCAACTAACGAATTTTGGTTAAGTGTTGAGTATAAAGAACTCCGTTCAATTGGTATAGACTTATTTTTTAACTTTGGCGATTCGTGCTACTTGCCACAAATTTACAGTACACAAGGGCAAAAATATAATGATGATGCCGCACCGCTTGAATCATGCCCAAATCAAGGATATTTTTTTTACAACATATAATCATTAAAATCTAAATTTAAACATCATGAGAAAAATCACTAAAGAATCAATTAACGCATTTTTAAACGAGTTCACATTTAACAAACAAAATATGAGCGTATCTGTGGCTTTTGGCCGTACCCATTCCGCCACCGTCAATAATCATTACGAAGGGAATTTTAACTTCACAGAATTAAAGCTTCATGGCAATACTATTGCCTATAAAATTGGCGAGGATATTTTTATATCCAATTGCGGATGGGAGAGCAACACCACAAAAGAACGATTAAACAGTTTAATAAATGAATATTACGGATACCCTACTTCCGTAGATTATGGGATATACCAAAAAAACTTTGTTTGGTATCTTAATGAAGTGGAGTGGGATGGAAAAATGACCAAATTACAAAATAGATAATCAATAAATTTTAATTAATCGGCCGCCTTAATCGGTGGCCAAAATACCTTAAATATTATGGCAAATTTAAACAGATACAACAACTTGAGCGGATACCATACCCCAAATAAAACGCATGAGGCGAAATTATTATTTAAGTCTCATGGATACGATTTTTCGTGTAACTCATGGCACAATGATGCGGCCGATTCTTTAAGTATAGGCGAAAACTTTGTAGTCTATATCCCAAATCCTTCGTATAATGACGAGGGCGAATTTATGGGTGATTCAGAGTGCAATGAGTACTATATTCGAATAGCTGATTTTAAAGGCGATTATTCAGAGTATTTATTTTATGATGCTTTAGAGGTGGTTGAGTTCTTTAAGCGAGTTGACGTTAAAAAAGCATATCAGAAGGCCGTAACAATTGAAAACTGTTACGATGAAAAAATAGAGGTTATCAAACGACTAAAGGAGTTGACCGATTCGCATTTAATGAATGAAGGTTTAACGCACTTCATGCTGAAGGATATCAAAAAATTTGCTAAAGACTTATTAAAGTCAGATTTTTAATTTTAATAGGTGGCTATCACTTTTTTGAGGTGGCCACCCCCAAAGAAAAAAAACAAATAAATTTAATTTAAATATCAATATTATGTATAACAAATCAATGGCCTATTTTAAAATGAATCAAACGCAAAAGAACCACATCAATGAGATGTTAAGCGAGTTAAGGAGGGCGGCAATAAACGAGGGAAACAATTTTGACCTCTATAATGATGAACATGAGGGCAAAAGCTTAGAACTTTATAAAGCTTTTTGGTGTAATAGAAACGGAATTGAGTTGCTTAACAATGAACTTTCGGACTATTGCTTAAAGGCTACAGATATAGAGATGATTGAGGCTATACAATTATGTATAGAGCAGTTCAACCATCATGAGAATGAAGAATTGACCGATACGGTCATTGATGATACTATGAATCAAATATTCGATAATTTCATAGGCTACTATAATTTAATTCAGTGCGGTGATATTTCGCCTCATGTCTATTTCAAACTTGATGCGGCTCTGCGTCAAGCTTTAACCGAGTACAAAAAGAACATCTAATAATAATAACTTGGGCGGCTATCCTATTTTATGGGATAGTCACCCCCTAAGAAAAAAGCAACAAAATGAACGTTTATAGCAACATATTACAAGGGCATGAGGCCACAGAACAGAACGCCAAAGATTATGCACAAGGTTTTGACTTCAGCGAGTCCGAGCAAGAAGAATATAATTTAAACATAATCTTCGATGATTATATAGACACTATTAATGGAATAGATATTTACTACAATATTAGAGCAGATTATTATTTTTTTGCTGATGCTGAGTAAAACCGCTTTAAAGCGATCCGAGAAAATCGAAATCATAACGCACCCCACGGGAAAAAAACAATAAAAATATACACCATGAAAAAACCGAAATCTTTAGGCCTATACGACATCATTAACTTTGGCCGATATAAGGGAAAAATAGTCAATAATATTATTGAGTTCAACCCTTTATATTTTAAATATCGCTTTGCCTTCATTAATACGGAGGCTCAAAATAAAGTGATGACCATATTAAACCACTATTAAAAATGCTAACCATATCTGCAATATTATTTATCCTTGTCCTTTACGGTCTCTCAGTTGAGTAACCCACGGGAAAAAAACAAACAAATTTATACACCTTAATTTAATTTATTATGACACTATCTTTTAAACAACTTGACGCAACGATTAACTTTTTAAACGGTTTAGGCCTTGAGCATATCGATTTTGAATATCACATGAATGAAGATATCACCTCTGTGGATGAACTATTAACCGCTATAGACGATAATGACGGCTTTACAGTTGAATGTATATATTATCACAATGCAATGGAGTACTTAATCGAGAATGACGCAAGTCTGACCGAATCAATGGGTATAGCCACGGAAATGGGTTTTACAACTGAATCAATCAATAGCGAACTATTGGCCACCCTCTTAATGACGGAAAACTGCCGCAGAGATTTCTACGATGCGGAGGGCGAAATTTCGGGATGGTTTGAGGGTCTCGATTATGAGGACGAGGACGAGGACGAGGACGGAAAAACATACGACCAACATGAGGGTGAAACCCACGGATATTAGGCCGAGAAAAAAGCAAAACCTTTGAAGGGGGGGGGAGGGAAAAAAACACTAATTTCCTGGCCTCCCCAGATCAGGCACGGCCTAACGGCTGATTTTATTCACAAATATTATATTTTGTTAATAGCATTATATTTACTAAATTAGCACTTTATTAATCTAAACATCTAAACATTATGAACACAAAAAAATTTGAAACAACTGTTAAAGCTTACGAATTTTTCAATGGAGTTATCGACATCACGGGAACATACTTTTTGTCTGACTACCTTGAGAATGAACTTTCAAACTACTTCGACGAGTCCGACCATATGGAGTTATTTGAACTACTTGACCGCTATACATATTTGAAAGCTGATTGCATTGATAATGATGTAGATATTCACGGGATATCTTGCGAGGTGGCTGAACTATTTTTGAAATCACAAGGAATTTAAAACCAATAACCCCCCAAGGGGAAAACAATCTAAAAATATACATCATGAAAATTTACGACCGAATAGACTTAATCCATAACAATTTAGAAATCTGTACATTCATGGGGATTGACCTCATTGTTGATGATACCCGAGAGGAAAAATCACTTCAATTTAATTGTGCGGATGGTTTCTGGCAATGCTCTGAGGAGGATTTAATTCTCGATAGAGCCTTATATTCTTATCATACTTCATGGGATACATTAATGCCCGTGATACAAGAAATCGAAAATCATGCTCACAACTACAATGAAAATCTGATAGGCGAAATTACCATGGCTCTAAATGATTATGATTTAGAGAATACTTATATCGCAGTAATCACTTTTATAAAAGCAACCCACTAATGAAAACGAGACAGATACTACATATACCCACGGGAAAAATTGACGTTTATACCATCCCAGAAATCTGTAACCTAATCAATGCGGACAGAGGTCAACAATGGATTGATTACGACCAACATGATTGGGTGGAAGGATGGCACGAATGGATGGCAGAGGAAAATCAAACAACTTATAAATTATTAACAAAAGCAGAAGAAATGAGTAAAACAATAACAAACATAGATTTAATCGAGTCATTGAGTACTTTGACCAATTGTATTGACGGCATTCCCGTGATGGAACGAGCAGAGGAGGAATATGATTTAGACGCTTTTCAAATGTATGACGGTGCGATTATAGTTGAAAATCAAGACCAAACAATCAGCTTCGAAATAGTTGTTTACTTAGGCCTTATCCATGTCAGAGATTCTGGAGATTGGTTAACGCCTCCATCACATGAAATAACCATCTCCGAGAGTGAAATCTTTTCGGCTGATGTATGGATAGGAGAGGAAAAATATAACCTACCCATCACCAAAAAAGTGTCAAATATTATGTTTAATCTTTTAGACCTACAAGAATGCAGAAAGTAATAGTACATATCAAAACAATTGAGGGGGTAACGACAACCATTTCAGCCTACGGAAGCCTTAAACGATTATCAGAAGACGAGATTCTAATCTATAGAGGGAAAGAGATTAACCTTCGCTCATTGAGGAGGTACTTTAAATTAGGAGGAAAGCAACTAACGGGAGACAATTTTATAATATCAGAACAAACTATTAAACGCTCAAAAAATGAATCTTAAACCACATCACGCAGAAATCTTGGACAAGTTAATCAGAAACGATTTTGATAGATGCCAACAATCTTGGCAGAAAGAACACGCAGAAAACCTCATCGCTTTAGCCGCACAATTAGGGCGAACAGATTTAGTAACCGATATGTGCAATGACATTTAATAATTTTAAAACCAATACACGATTATGGCAAAGACCACAAAAAAAGAAACCGTCCAAATCTCAGCTTTAGCAGAGATAAACACCTCCGACATTGTCGAGTTAAAGGGGTGGGAAAAAAAGCAATTAGATTTAGTAAAGGCGAACCCATTCATTGAGGTTACTAATCATGAAACGTACACGGCCGCCAAAAAGAACCGCACCAATCTACGATCTGGCAGAACAGAATTGCAAAATCAAGACAAGGCACTTGCTAAACACTTGACCGCATTCCGTAAGATGCTCGGCTCGGCCGCTGACAAACTGATTGCCATCACGAAGGAGGCTGAAGATACTCAGCAGACTGAAATATCTAAATACGAACTTAAGAAAGCTGACGAGAAAGCTGAGAAGGAGAGATTGAGATTGGCCAAGCTTAAGGAGTTGACTGATGTATTAAACGCCACCCTTGAGGAGTGTACTAATATGACGGCCGCCATTACTTATGAGAATAAGGATGAGAGTAAAAAGTCTATTCAATCGAAAATACAATCTTTGGACGCTGAGATTTTTGAGTCACCAGAATTATTTGCTGATGAGAAGATTAACAATGTCATGAGTTTGGTGACGAGAAAGATTGCCGAGGTAGATGAGGAATATGTTATGAAGGTTAGAAGGGCAAAGCTTGAGGCAGAGGAAAAAGAAATGGCGGAGAAAAAAGCTAAAGCCAAGAAAGAAGAAGAGGAAAGACTTAGGCGAGAAGAGGCCGATAGACTTGCCAAGCATGAGGAAAGATTGATGGAAATTATTTCTATTCAGCGTGAATACTTAGAGATGAAAGGATATAAGGAGACTGAGCCACAGTTATGGGTGAAAGGGACTCATCATGTCTCTACTAACATAAACGTTTGGGAGAACGGAGAGATGTCAATCAACTTTCTTACTGTTGCTGACCTTAGAAAGTCAATCGAGTTGGAAGAACTTGCCATTAAGCAGAGATTAGAGAACGAGCAGAGAGCGAAAGAGGTAGAGGCGGAGAAAAAAGCAAAAGCGAAAAAGAAGGTCGATGACCTGGTCTCCGAGGTGAAAATGAACGAGTTAAAGGACATTGAGGTTGAGGCTGAGACAGTTTGGACTCCTATCCAAATCGAGGCTGATTGCCATAATATAAATGCTAAAATCGAAGTGATGTTAGGAATATTGGCACAGTTCCCTACATTGAATACTCCCGAGTTGAAAACAATTTGGAGTAACACGGCTACAGATATCCAAAATTATTTAATGGATGTTCAAAGCGAAGTTGATAAAATTAAGTTGAACCTAAAGGAAAAAGTATAATGAAAAATTGGAGAACTAAAGCACTCACCGTATGGGTTGGAACTTTAATATTAATTTGGTCACCTATCATCACTTATATGCACTCAACAGACAAAGCAAAGCAGGTGAAAGTGATTGAGAAGACTAAGATAATCAACCCCGTCACAATTAAAGACAAAGTCATCGAGCAAGATGTCGAGACCACATTCCATGAATATATTGTAGTCACAAGAAATGGAATAGTATCACCGAATGGAGTCATTCACTCCGCTAAATGTAAATGCAAATCAATTTAATAAATATTTAAAACCAATATCATGAACAAGCAATTAAAGAAAGAAGTAAGAAAAATTTTTAACGATGAGTGTAAAGCAGTCATTGAAAAACTTAACTCAATGGATGAGAACGAAATCACTAAGGATGCCAAAGGAGCAGTTATATTCTTCGGAGGAGATAAGAAAGGAGTACACGGAACGGTAATGGGCAGAGGAAAAGATCTGGAAAACATGATTGCCAATGTCCTTCATCAAAATAAGCAGTTAAGAAATATGTTTATAAACGTTATCGGTTCTCCATTGAGAGGTGAATATAAAGAGAAAAAGTAATGAGCGAAGAAAGAAATCTACCGTCAATTAATGACATCGTAAACGACCTTGAGGTTTATGGGAAAATGGATTCCCTTAATGTACTCCTTAATCAAGAACCACCAAAGCAATGGATATCAGAACACCCCTTCATCAAGAAGGAGGTTGTTCTGCCAAGCGGACAGAAGCAAAAAGTGCCTTATCAATATTTGCCAATTGACAAAGTTGAGTACCTACTCAGAAAAATATTCAAGGCCTACAAGATTGAAATCACATCGAATCAAGTCTCATTTAATGGGGTTGTTGTTACCGTCCGAGTACACTACAAGGACATAGTAACGGGAGAGTGGATGTATCATGATGGAATCGGAGCATCACAGTTGCAAACTGCGAGAGGTACATCTCCCGCAGATTTGAACAACATAAATAATGGAGCGGTCTCAATGGCTTATCCTCATGCAAAGACATTGGCTATTAAAGATGCTTGTGATATGTTCGGAAAATTGTTTGGTGCGGATATCAATAGACGGGATACTGTAGGAGTTCAACAAGATAAAACTCTATTGAGTGTAGGGGATAAAAAAGACTTAATCATGTCTTTACTTACTGAATACGAGGACTACATCGACTCAAGAACTTACGAGAGACTGAGCAATGTTATCAGCCAAGAGATGACGGCTGAGTATAATAAGGCTATCAAATACCTTCAAGGGGTAGAGAAAAAAGCCATAAAAGCACAAGCACATGGAAATTAATACAACCTCAATGAACAATGAGGGGAGAGCTGGGCGATTCACATCGTCCAAGCTTTTCAACCTCGTTAAGAAAGGACGCTCGGAAGACTTCGATTCTAAAGGATTGAAGTACATTCAAGAAAAAGCACATGAATGTAGATTTGAAACTACATTGGACACCGCACCATATAATGAGGCGATGGCATGGGGAAACCTAATGGAGCAATATGTATATGACCAACTCGGATACAATATTGAAGGAGTTGATTATGAGTTGGCAAGTAAAGATACTTTGATTCATCCCGACCACGATTTTTGGAGTGGAACGCCTGATCTTGTGAAGTATTTTAATGGTAATCTGAAGTCCATCTCTGAGATTAAATGCTACCAAAAGAGAAAGT
>Ga0098052_1002895_pt1 | contig 10281 bp, 15 predicted proteins | sample 15_taG_FD_81591 | JGI IMG/M metagenome (GOLD analysis project Ga0098052, IMG submission 81591) | Marine viral communities from the Subarctic Pacific Ocean - 15_ETSP_OMZ_AT15312 metaG | ecosystem: Environmental > Aquatic > Marine > Oceanic | place: Pacific Ocean | collected 2015-01-18 | reverse complement strand
TGACGGGTAATATTTGGTTACCTAAAATTTCTTTCGTATATTAAACATATGAGAAAAAAATGGACTAAAGATGGAGGTTATCCTAAAATCCCAATAGCAATTGTATTTGCAACTTCAAATAGAAAAAACGCAAAAATAAAAATGAAAGTAGTTCGCAATAGAAATATTGACCAATTACAAGATTGTAATTTTGTTATCCCCGGCATACCCGCAAGATCAGTTATTAAAGAAGTTGGATTAGGAAAATATTTCATCCAAAAATACAAAGATAAATATGGTTTATAATCCTACATTTACGCGTAGGCAACTAAAAAATAAATTTTCCCTATTAAAGAAAATTAATTATAACCCTTATCGATGGTGGAGAATGTATGAAAGTCGCACTAAACCGTTAAATAAACGCGCTTCGTTGCGTGATCGTATTTTAAATGGCGATTTTGATTTTCCTCATTATTGGTATCAAGCCCAATGGGTTGAACATGACATAAATGATCTCTATGAGAAATACAGAGACAGAGTAGAGGTTTATATTGAAAAAGTACCAATATTAAATAATCGTCGAAAAAGATTACTAGAAGATTTTGATCGTGAAGAAAAAGAAAAATTAGAAATATTAGTTAAAGATTTCTCTAATAATTTTGAAATTGATGAAGAACAAATAAATAAAGAAATGGAGAATTGTCGTGGTTCCCTAATTGATCTTTATTATATTATTGAAGAAAAATATATAAAAAAAATAACTTATGGTAAAAAAAGAGGAAGACCTAAAAAATTTGCCTGATCCAAAAAAGCATTTAATAGCATCTCTAATAAAATCAGTTGTGAGAATATTAGGATATTTTGCTTTATTTTATGATATTCATATTGCCTCTGCTTTGCTTATTCTTTCAGAAGTAGTAGGAATAGGTGAAGAGTTAGTTTAATTAAAAAAATAAGATGAAAAAAATACTTTATTTTACAGCAGCATGGTGTGGTCCATGCAAAACACTAGGTCCTATAATGCAATCATTAAGTGGACAAATTAATTATCAAAAGGTTGATGTAGATAATAATAATGATTTATCTATACAATACGGGGTTAGAAATGTACCTTCTTTAATCTTACTGGATGAAACAGGAGAAGTAAAAGGTAGATTAGTAGGAGTACAAACAAAAGATCAAATTTTAAATTTTTATAATGGGTAAATTTCAATCAACAAAAATATTTGACGGGTTTAGTACAGTGTTCCGTCAGTGGAAAGCAGAAGAAACACATTGTAAATATCTTCATGGTTATGGAGTATCTTTTAAAGTATGGTTTGAAGGAGAATTAGATGAAAAAAATTGGGTTTGGGATTTTGGAGGAATGAAACGTGCCAAAACTAAAATTGATGATATGTCTCCTAAAGAATGGATGGATTATATGTTTGATCATACTGTTATAGTAGCAGAAGACGATCCATTTGTAGAATCATTTCAATCAATGGGAGTACACGGTGCTGCTCAGGTAAGAGTTATCCCAGCTGTTGGAGCTGAAAAATTTTCTGAATTTGTATTTAATAAATTAAATGAATTTGTAAAAACAGAAACAGAAAATAGAGTTAAAGTAATAAGAGTAGAGTTTATGGAACACGGTAAAAATAGTGCTATCTATGAAGGTTAGTCATGAAGTTCCACGTTGTTTATTAAATAATAGTAGAGACTTTAATGATTATGATTACTGCCTTCCTCATCTATTAGATAAAGATGAGCACTACAAAAACTTTTTTTACGAATCTAAAAAACAAGGTCGTTATATTATCATGGACAATTCACTCCATGAATTAGGAAAATCTTATGAATTTGGAAGATTACAACATTGGATTACAGAATTAGAACCAAATGAATTTATAGTACCTGATGTTTGGATGAAACATGCCCAAACAGTAGCAATGGCAAAATATTGGATGCAATTTCAATATCCTGAAACAACTACCCCAGTAGCAGTTATTCAAGGCGAAGATAAAAATGCCGCTTATTTATGTGCAGGGTTATTAGTTGGTTTAGGTTATAAAAAATTATGTATTTCATATGGTGCAGATTGGTATAATGATTTTTTTCCTCATTCAAATAAAGATTTAGGAAAATCATTAGGTAGAATAAGATTTGTAAATGGTTTACTAAAATTAAAACAATATAAAGATATTAAATTACATTTATTAGGATGTTCAGTACCACAAGAATTTGGTTGGTATGATAATCATCCACAAATAGAATCAATAGATACTTCAAATCCTATATTTGCAGCTTTAGAAGGAACTATTTATAGTAATACTGGGTTAAAATCAAAACCAAAATTAAACATGAATTCTTCTTTTAATATTGATGGAGAAAAAATTGATTATGGGTACGTATTAAAAAATGTTAAGAAATTTAGAAAAATTAATGGATTAGCCTATATCCAAAACATACCTGGCAAAAATAATTAATTAACATATGAAAAATGTTGTAGTATCCTTATCGGGAGGGATGGATTCCTCCACTTTATTACTTAGATGTTTATCTGAGTATGACAATGTAACAGCTTTATCTTTTGATTATGGTCAAAAACATAGAGTAGAACTTGAAAGAGCTCAATCACTAGTTGAATATTTAAATGCTAGTGGGCAATTTATCAAGTATCAAGTAATTAAATTAGACGGTTTAGAAAATTTATTAAATTCTGCTTTAGTACAAGGTGGAAAAGATGTCCCAGAAGGACATTATGAGCAAGATAATATGAAAGAAACAGTAGTACCTAATAGAAACAAAATATTCGCTTCTATTACACAAGCAGTTGCTCTATCAGAGGCAAATTTTAATGGTAATAAAACAGATATAGCTTTAGGTATTCATGCCGGAGATCATGCTATTTATCCTGATTGTAGACAAGAATTTAGAGATGCTGATGATGCTGCTTTTAGAATTGGTAATTGGGAAGCAGATAAAGTAGGGTATTTTACTCCATATTTAGAGACTGACAAATTAGGAATTTTGAAAGATGGTGAAGAATTAATTAATCAATTAAATATAGATTTCGATGAAGTATATAAAAGAACCAACACAAGTTATAAGCCGTATCCTTCGGGAAATAGTGATTATAAAAGTGCCTCATCTGTGGAACGTATTGAAGCGTTCATTGCTCTGGGTCGTAAAGATCCCGTACAATATGAAGATGAAAGTGGAGAAGTTGAATACGATATTGCGAAAGCATATGTAGAAGATCTTTTATCAACCCATGCCGCAGTATTAGGTGATGCCTAATAAATAAATTAAATTTTTAAAAGGTCATTTGGATACCCAAGTGGCCTTTTTTATATTTACATATCGCGACGTGGAGCAGTGGCCAGCTCGTCGGGCTCATAACCCGAAGGTCGTAGGTTCGAATCCTACCGTCGCAACTAAAAATGCGAGATAGTTCAGCAGGTAGAACATTTGGATTGCTTGTTATTTAAAGCTAAATTAACAAGGCCAACTAAAAACAAATTCGCGCGCAGAAAAGTAATTTTTAGGTTCGGAAGGACGGGGGTTCGAATCCCCCTCTCGTTGCTAAGTATCCCTCTCTAATATTTATTAGTGTATTAAAATAAACAGCTGTTAAATGTCTACATTCACTAATAGGACAATAAAGTCTACCTACGATCAGTTATTACACGTTGAAAACGAGAGAATCCAAAATGGATTAGGATACACTCGTTTAACCGCTTCTTTAGATTTATCTGGATCTACTGCACTAACAGGATCTCTGTTTGTTAGCGGGGCAACTGCTTTTACAGGATCTGTAAGTTTATCTGGAGATATGTACATAGATGGTACTGCTTCCATTTCTTATTTAATAACTACTTATGAATCTGCTTCAATTATATATGCTAGTGGTTCTACAAAATTCGGAGATTCTTTAGATGATACTCATGAATTTACTGGTAGTGTAACTATAACAGGTTCTTTAAATAGTCCTTATATTAGTGGTTCATTTAGCGGATCATATCAAGGAGATGGTTCCGGTTTAACAGGAACAATTACTTCTTCACATGCAGTAACAGCAAGTCATGCAATTTCAGCTAGTTATGCAGTATCTTCAAGTGAAGCAACTACTGCTACAAATGTATTTGTCCATCCTGACAATACAGATGCTAGTACAAATTATGTTTTATTTGGTCAAAGTGCATCTGGTAGTTCCAGAGTTAATACAGATAGTTCCTTTACTTATGTTCCCTCTACTAATACAATAACAGCTACAAAATTTGTGGGAGCAGTAGAAGGAAATGCAACATCAGCAGATACAGCTTCTATAGTATTAGGTACAATTACAAGTGCTAGTTTTGCAGTTACAGCTTCATATGCCCAAAGTCAATCAATAAACAATATAACATCAGGTTCCTTTGCGGCAAGTGGTGATGGTCCATTTACTGGTTCATTCTCTAGTAGTAGAGTTTCTATGTTATCAGGATCATTTACAGGTTCTTCTACAGGTTCTTTTTCAGGATCATATACAGGATCCTTTACTGGTAGTGGTGCAGGTTTAGTAGGAGTAATATCATCTTCTTATGCAATAACTGCTTCATATGCTGACAATGCTGGAGGAGCAGGAGGATCAGGTTTCCCACATACTGGATCAGCTGAAATAACAGGTGCATTAGCGGTTACTGGTGCTTTATTTGCTACTAGTATAACAGAAACATCAGCATTAAGATATAAAGAAAATGTAACTGATTTGGGTTCTGTAGATAGTTTATATAAATTACGTCCTGTTAAATTTAATTGGAAAGATTCAGGAAATGATGATATTGGATTAATAGCAGAAGAAGTAAATAAACATGTCCCTGAATTAGTACACCTTGATGAAGAAGGGGGAGCAGAAGGAATAAAATATTCTAAATTAACTTCTTTATTAATTAAAGCTGTACAAGATCAACAAGAAGAAATAAAGGATTTAAAATCTAGATTAGATAATTTGGATACCTAAAATAGTTATATTATATTGAGACCAATAATGGTCAAGTGAAAGAAAAACCACTATAAAAAATTAACATATGCTTAAAAGACTAGAAGACTATAATAAAGTCTTACCAATTCTCGAATTATATACCGCAGTACAAAGTGAAGGGAGCCGAGCTGGTTACCCCACAATTGTTGTTAGAACATCAGGTTGCACTCATAGGTGCTACTTTGGTGAAGGTGGCTGGTGTGACTCTTGGTACACTTCCATCCACCCTGAAAAAGGAAAACATACATTTAATGATATAATTAAAATGTATGATGCTCATCCTCATATTAGCGAAATGATGCTTACAGGAGGTTCTCCTACTATGCATCCAGCTATAGTTAATGAATTAACACATTTAGCAAATGAAAGAAAAATTTTTATCACTATTGAAACTGAAGGAAGTCATTTTCTTGAAACTGATTATCCTATTAATTTGCTTAGTATTAGCCCTAAGTTCTCCAATAGTGTTCCTGTATTGGGAGTTAAAACACCTCAAGGTGCAATTACAGATGAAAAAATGGTCAAAAGACATAATAAATTTAGATTAAATAAAGATGCAATTAAAAAAAGTATTAATTATCATTCTGATTACCATATCAAGCCTGTCCTTGACAAAGAGCTTTCTATGGTTAAAGAAGTTGAAGAATTTATTGAAGAATTAGAAATACCTAAAGATAAAGTATGGGCTATGCCCGCAGGTGATACCCGCAAATCCTTAGTAGAAAGTTATCCTATAGTTATGGATTTTGTAAGAGATAAAGGCTGGAGGTTTACTGGTCGTTCTCATATAATGGCTTTCGATACTCAACGTGAGGTGTAAATGAACTCCAAAGAAGCTTTAAGTATTTTAGAAGAAATAAAAGAAAATGTAAATACATGTTGTGCCATTACTATGGATCCCGACGATGTGTTAGATCTAATTGAGAAATTAGAAAATTATTTAAAAAAGTTTTGAAATTAAATTAAAAGTTATTATATTACGTTATATATGAATAAGAAAAGAAAACAAATACACAAAGAATTAGAAGTAGTACAAGAAGGTTTTGCAAATGGAGTTGCGCCTGGTTACCCACTTACTGAAGTAGATAAACAATTAATGATATTAAGATCTTCAGAAGCTTATGGTAAGTTTTTAGATGAATTAGGTTGTGATTGGAAAAATGATCCCAATTCCGCAGATACACCAATGCGTGTAGCAAAAGCTTATGTAAAAGATTTATGGGCTGGTAGATATACCGCGATGCCCGAGATAACCTCATTCCCCTCAGATGGTTATGATGGTATAGTAATAGAAAGAAATATTCCAATTACATCAATGTGTTCTCATCATCACCAAACAATAAAAGGTTTGGTTCACATTGGTTATGTAGTAGATGAAGAAGGTAGAGTAATTGGATTATCAAAATTAAATAGAATAGTAGAATTATTTGCTAGAAGAGGAGCAATCCAAGAACAATTAACTTCAGCTATTCATAATGCAGTAAATAAAGTTTGTGAAAATAATAAAGGAGTAATTGTTACAGTAGTGGCAACCCATAATTGTGTTAGTTGTAGAGGTGTAAAACATCATGGAGCATCAATGGTTACAACTAAAGCATCTGGAGTATTCATGGAAAATGAAAATTTAGCTCGTAAAGAGTTTTTTGACAGTATAAAAGTAAACAATGGAAACCATCCCGTATGATAGCAGTAGATAAAAAAGAACATTACTATTGGGCAGATATTGAGAACATAACTGATGATCTATCCAAAAAAATATTAGAATTATATGTTAGACCCTTATATATATGTGGGATCCCTAGAGGAGGTCTAATTCCGGCAGTATTATTATCTCACAAAACAGGAATACCTTACCAACAAATTTCAGCTGCGGGTACTTATGTTAAATCAAATTTTTCTCATGTATTATTTGTTGATGATATTTGTGATTCAGGTAATACTTTAGAAAAAATCAAAAAGACATATAATAAATGTCGTATATTAACTTTGCTTACTAAAGAATCAGCATCTGTTCAACCAGATATTTATTGGAGAACCACTGAGTGTGAATGGGCTATATTCCCTTGGGAAACACATGGTTCTTTAGAAAAAAGAGATAATACAGAACTATAATAATTATGAAATCCAAAAAACCAAAAGGTAAATCAAAAGGATTAGGAGATACAATTGCAAAAATAACTCATGCTACTGGCTTAGATAAAATAGCTGATGCCGTAGCTAAGGTTGCAGGTAAAGATGATTGCGGATGTGGTAGAAGACAAGATAAATTAAATGAAATGTTTCCTTATCTTGATGAAACAAAACTAAAATCACCTAAAATCCCACCTCAACCATTAGATGAAATAGAGGGACTATATGAAGTTCTCCAACCTATTAAATTTACCTTAGAGGATGGAAATACAATAGATTTAACAGTAGGATCTGTTTTACCTATTGATAAACAACATCCATTATATAATGATGTAGAACATTATCATAATAATTCAATTATAAAAAAAATAACTAATGGGTAAACAATTAAAACTTAAATTTAATGAAAGTGCTTTTGCTTTAAGAAATAGTGAATTTCCTAGTGATGTTCCCTTCGTTAATGAAGTAGAAACATTTAATAGATTAACAGGTAAACCTAATAATTATAAACCAATAATTCCTGAAGAAAAAGAATGGAAATTTGTATATGATTTTATTTTAGAAGAACTAGAAGAATATAAAGAAGCCTGTGAAACAGGAAATATAGTAGAAGTTTTAGATGCTCTTTGTGATATAGCTTATGTTTCTCTTGGAAATGGTACTATGTTACATGGACTTAAAAATAAAATCTGGCCTGCTTATCAGGAAGTACAAGCAAGTAATTTATCAAAAGTTTGTAACACTATAGAAGAAGCAGAACTTACTATTGAAAAACGTAGTAAAGAACAAGGTGAGGACTGTCATTGGGAAGAAGTAGGCAATATGTATATCGTGTATCGTACTCGGGATCGCAAAGTAATGAAATCAATCAACTATTTTAGACCTGACTTAACAAAATTTTTCAATAATGAAGAGCTTTCTGAATTCAATTAAGAAAGGTTTTTTTCCATTTTTAATAGCGTTTTCAGCCCTTTCAGTATCTGCCTCAGCAGCATTTTACTCAGTTACTGGTCTGTCAAAACTATTTGCTGGAGCTTCTCTGGAAGTAATAATAATGGCTGGATCCTTAGAAGTATCTAAATTAGTTATTGCTTCGTTATTATACCAATATTGGGATACTTTAATGAAGTGGTTAAAATATTATCTTTCAATAGCATGTTTTATTTTAATAATAATAACTTCTGCTGGTATTTATGGATTTTTATCTTCTGCCTACCAGGAAACAGCTAATAAAGCTAATGTAGTTGATAAAGAAATATCATTTTTAGAAAAACAACAAGATTTTTATCAAGAAGATGTAGATAGATATGAAGAAGAATTAAGATTGATATCTCAAAACATATCTAACTTATCTCAAGCTAAAGTAGCAAGTATACAAGTTAAAGATACTGCCGTTGCCGGTGGCGTCAGAAATACAATATCTACCGCGGAATTAAGATTAGCACGTGAGAGATTAATAGTAGAAGAAAAAAATAGAAACAGTATACAAGCTAAAAGAAATACATCAGCTGATAGTTTAAAAACTATAGAAATAAAAATATTAAATTTAGAATCAAATACCGAATTGGCCGCGGAATTAGGTCCATTAAAATATCTCCAAAATCTTACAGGAATTTCAATGGATAGAATAATAAATTATTTACTATTAATTATTATATTTGTATTTGATCCCTTAGCTATTTCACTTGTTGTCGCAGCAAATTTTGCTTTCATGAGAGCTTTTCCTACATTACCCGAGGTAAGGGGTTCTGTACCTGAAGGAATGGATTTTGGTGTTCCTTATGATCTATCAGATTTTAAAAATCCAGAAATAAAGGCAGACGAAGAAAATATAGAATTTCCTGAAGATATGCCCCCTGATGGTGATGAAGATGATTGGGATGATAATGATTATTATGAACCCGAAGATGATACAAATTATCCAGGATCATATGAGGCATATACTGATGAAGATGAAAAAAGAATGGATGTAATAGGACAAAATGGAAATGATGGAGAACATTATGATGATAGTGAAATAAAAAAAACAATAGATGATTTAGAAGATGGTTTTCATAAAATAACAGAAAAAAAAAATGAAGATTTAGGTAAATTTTATGGTCTCCAAACTGAAATAAAAGATAAATTAACTGGTAATGAAAAAGAAATTATTGAAATTAATAAAAGAATAGAAAGTATAGATGAATATTTAGAAAAAAACGCTCCTTATTATGGAGAAAAAGCAGAAGCAACAAAATCTATAGAAGATTTTTATGGTGAAGAAAAACCCGCTCCTGAGGAATCTAAAAAGAAAGTAACTAAATTATATGATTGGAATAAATTAGATAGATCTTCTCCCAATTATAATAACCCAAAAGAAGAAAACGAAGAAGGAAAAATATATTAGAAATTTAAAATAAGTTATGTACAAAAAAATCTATGAACAAGGTAAAGGTGAAAATAAACACCTAATACATTTGTGGACAGATGAAGGTTATGAAAAAATAGAATGGAATAATTATGCTTATAGAGAATGTTCCAAACAAGATTCTGAATTTACCGGATTAAAAGATGAACCATTACGTCGCACCCACGATTGGGATAGAAAAACACATGGTTTACATTTTGCTGACATCTCAGCCCATCAAAAATTCCTCATAGAAAAATATGGTACTGATGATAAACCTGCTAAAACTTGTAGGGAGATTTTCTTTGATATTGAGTGTGAAATGGGTGGTGCTTTAACTGTAGATTATATTTCAAATGCTCCTAAACCTATTACTTCTATTGCTTGGTATGATAAACAATTAGATTGGTGGTCAATTGTTATTTTAGATAAAAAAGGACAATTAAAACATACCAAAACAAAAAACAAAGAAATTATACCATTAAAACACGAAGCTGATTTATTAGATACTTTTTTAAATAAATTAGAAGAAATACAACCTGATATTTTAATAGGTTATAATAGTGATTACTTTGATATCCCTTATCTATTTCATAGAATGTGTATTGTATTAGGAGAAAAAGATGCAAAACGTTTATCTCCTATAGGTAAAGTAAAAGTTGCAAAAGGGTATGATGAACTTAAAGGAAAAATTACTGGAACTGGGAACAAATATTATTATAAAAAAGATACGTACGTAGATATAGCAGGAATTGAATCACTTGATTATATGAGATTACAT
>Ga0098052_1002894_pt1 | contig 10281 bp, 9 predicted proteins | sample 15_taG_FD_81591 | JGI IMG/M metagenome (GOLD analysis project Ga0098052, IMG submission 81591) | Marine viral communities from the Subarctic Pacific Ocean - 15_ETSP_OMZ_AT15312 metaG | ecosystem: Environmental > Aquatic > Marine > Oceanic | place: Pacific Ocean | collected 2015-01-18 | reverse complement strand
GTCTTCAAGACCTTCTTGTGTGTAAGAATCACCATCTACGTAAGACATAAGTTTGCCACGTTCATCTTCAGAGAGCACTTGTGGCTTAGGTCCTGTGCCTTCAGCGAACGTGTACACATTTTCTTTGTACGTTGGGTTTGACTTGCCTTTCTCTAAGCTAACCCACTGGAAACCAGGTTCTGCTTCTACCTTATCAAAAGTATCTTTACGAGCGCCTTCAAGTTCTGTGAGCTCTGCTTTAGTATATTTCTTTTCAGGTTGGATAGCTAAGTCAGCGAACTTAAGCTCTTCATCCTTAACCCCCATCTTCTTAAACGCGTTAGGAAGCTGCTTACCCTTAATAGTCATGTCTTCAGGTAGTGCTTTAATACCAGCTTTTAATATAGATTCGATACCCATTGCTTCACTCTCCTCTGAGTGTACAGTTAATGCGCCGGCACCAAATAGCGCAGACCCTTTTTTAATTGCAGAGATATAATCGCCTTCATCTGCTTGCTTTGAGGCATTCAGTACTTTTTTACTAACAACAACTTCATTTGTATCTGCTGCAGTGCCAGGGTGATATATCTCTGTGCCTTTATCTAACTTGTATACTGTAGGCGTTTGACCATAGGCTTTCTCGTAAGCCGTAATATCTTCTGGGTCGATAACTAAAGCAGAGCGTAATCCTAAGTCGTCCCCTTCCGCTGTATAGGCTTCATTTTGTCTAGAGACATATAGAGGTCTATCTAGCTTAAGTTTTGAGCCTTGTAAATCTTGCTCCAAACCTCCCTGACTTATCCACTCTTGCATATCACTAACTAAGTCTCTCAAGTCCTCAAACTCTTGCTCTTCGGCTTTAGTTAGCTTTTTCTTCTTCCCTAGTTCGTTGTGCCTTAACATCGCTACAACGTCTTCACGGTCTAGGCGTTCTTTACCACTAGGCTTTGCCATGTAACCAACATCGCCACGAAAAGTATGCGCAGCTTTTTGTAAGTCACCTGTAATCTGCTCGCCTTCTTTAGCAAAGGACTTACGCGTGTGCTTAGTTGTGTCTAAGCCTAACTGCAAGAGTTTACCTATAGCTGACATTATTCAACACCCTCGTTTGTATTAGTCGGTAACTTTAATGCTTTACTTTTAGGACTTTGTTGTCCACCACCAGCACCCATCTTAGCTTGCTCTGTTGCTTCAGGGTCACCACCAAGCATTTGTGCAGTTTGTTCTAGTATAGTAGCCATATTAGGTGAGTACTTAGTTTTAGTGCTCTTGATACTTAATGCTGCCATCTGGAAGAAGCCTGCCGGATTAACTTGAGACACCATCTGACCAACCTGGCCGGACATAACTGTCTCTAGTAGTAACTGTGCTTTCTCGTCTTCATCATTATACGAATTCGATTCTACACGTATCTGGTAGTCCAGGAACGTGAAATCTGAGCCTTCTTCAGATACTGGAGCTAATATAATATTCCCTTCTTCATCTGTCATGATATCACCATTAGCTGGGTCAGTCATTGGCAGAAGTATAGGTTGCATTATAGGCTGTCCCATAGGGTCAAACTGCCCAGAGAACTCCATCATCGGCTTGTTAATCTCAATCCAACGCTGTCCAACTACTTCATCAGCAACCATTATCATTTGATTAGCGTGGTAGTACTGTGAAGCTAAGTTAGCGATGTCTGTACCTAAACTGCGGTAGAAGCTCTCTATACGTGCAGTAATATATCTAAGCGACATAATAGTCGCATTCTGTTGAAGCTTAACCTTGCGGCCACTATCTGATGCATAAGCCATACCTAAGAAGCTGTCGTTAATACCTAACACACGTTGAATGCGGTCTAATGAGCGGTCAATAATCATATACTGGTCTTGTATGTCTCGAGACAATGTCTCAAGCTTAACACCGGATAGTTTCTTAACTTCTATTACTGCGTTAACACGGTTAAAAGCACTAGTGAACTCATCAATATTATCAACTGCGTTTTTCTCGACAAAAGCCTTCTCCGAGTTAACCATTAGTTGGATGGTTAATACAGCCTGGTTAAGTGCACGCTGTGACTGTAGTATCTCACGGAAGATACCATAGTATTCTGTTCTATCAGAACTGTGAATGCGTTGAACTCTGTAAGGCCAGCGAGTTTTCTTAAACGTAATCTCTTTCTTCTCAAGCATGGTCTCACCACACCAGAAGCACGAGTAGCTCTTACCGTTATCTTCTTCTACTACAGAATGCACGACAAGATAGTTATTAAATACTTTATAGTAGCCAGTGTAAGAGTCACCATAGTTAAACTCAAAATCAGCTTCATCAATGTTTAAGTGGTTATAGTAAGCATCGAGCTTATCCATAGCCTTTTTACCAAAGGTGCGCTTAACAACGTCTTCAGTTAGCCACTTGAAACGATGTAAGAATCTAGCATCTGAGTAGTCGTCCATAACGCTCATAGGGTCTAGAACTAACTCAGAATCAGGCACATGGTGCGAGTCAATCTGGTTAATAGGACGACCAAACTCATCGCGCTTGCCTGTGTCACGTACATTAGTATAGCTACATAACAAACCTGAAATCATACCACCAAGCTTGATAGTATCACCTTCAATGTCGTATCTATTCTCTACGAAGACATTGTTCACTGTATCATTAAGTATGCTAGCAGTATCAATATCACGAGGGTTAGTAGGGTTAATCACTACAGTATTAACTATAGTAGAGTAATAACCCACTAACATACGAGCAAATAACTTTATCACATTGAAGGTCTCAGCAGGCTGTCCACGGTTAGCTAAGACAGCTAGTTGCTCTTCAGTATAGTGACGGTTATGGTACAAGTCCCAGGCTTCGTTTGCTTCTTTGCGTGAACGCTCATAAGCTTCATAACCTAGCTTAAATGAGTCCTTTAAGTCCTTAATTTCTGCTTTCATCGGTTTTTATACCTCTCTGCAATACTTAGCTTAGGCTTGATAACGCCAGGTGCATTTGCTTTTAAACTACCGTCTAGCATATCGATACGCTCGTCGATAGCGGAGATAACATCAGCTAACTTATCCTGGTCCATATTGAGACGATATTTAGCTACATAAGGGTCGTTCATGTCATAAACACTACTTAACTGTTCTTTTAAGTCTTCCATCTGAGTTTTAAGTTTAACTAATACAGGGCCTTTTTGTTCGGCCAGACTACCCATCGCTGCATTAAATGCGCCAATCTCACCAGTACTTAACGTTGCACCGTATAAAGCGTGTCGTAAAGTATTGCGGAATGTCTCATAAGCTGCCGTACCTTCTGTGCCTTCAACTTCGTTAGAAATATACTTCTTAACACCACGAATTAGACTGTCAATAGGACCAGCTTGTTGGTCTGTAATCTCTTCACCTGCAACTTCACCTAGAGCAGTTAATTGACGAATCTCTTTAGCTACCTTACGGTCTGCTACGTTCATCGGGAACTCTTGCTCAATACGGGACATTAAGCGACTAGCTAATCTACGATTTTCAGGCTTAGTCATATCCGCTGTAGTAAAGTCACCTTCAAACTGCTCATCCAAAGAATCTTTAGCCGCATTAACTTCGTCAATCTTAACTTGGTCTGCTGAGCGTTCTTTCTGTGCGTGAATAGTTTCAGCCTCAGAAGTTACAGTACCTTTAGCACGTTGAGACGCTAAACGCTCTTCATACGTGCCGCCTTGCTTCTTCATAGCAATAGCTTCTTCAAGGGCTTCAATATCTGACATACCAGGGTTAGCTTCTTTAAGTTGGTCTGCTATACGCTCTAAGCTAGAAGACGGAGCTACGCGCCCAGGCTTGTAGCGGTCAAGAGCCATCTCATGAGCTTGCACTTTAGTTAAGCTAGGGTCATTCTCCATTAATAGAGCAGCATAACGCTCAATCTGGTCTAACTTTTGTGGAGATATACCTGATTGTATACGTTGAGAGTTAAGCGCTTCTTTACTCGCCCTTTCTAGAGCTAAATCATCCATATGACGAGTGAAACCTGTAGACGCATAGACTTGGTTCATATCAAGTAACACTTGTGAACCGTCTGCACGAGTCGAGATAAGATAATTAACTTTATCCTTAATACCTTCAGAGTCTAAGATACCTGCTTGCTTTAATAGCTCTTTACCACCCGGGCTGTCAATAGGGTCAACGCGAACCATATCTTGGTACATTTTAACACCAATAGGATTTTGCTTTGCTTCAGTAAGAAAGTTGTTTAAGTGGCGCACATTACGATCACCTTGAAAGCGCGTAAATGCCGCGAACGTTCTATCTTTAAGACCAGCCGCTTGAGACTTGTACAAGTCATTCTGGAGCTGCTGCATTTGCAAGTCACTTTTCGCTTGACGCGTAGGTGCCTGAGCTTTGTAGTCCTCAAGTTTCATCTGAGATAACTGCTGGCGACTTTGAGCTTCCTGCATGCGTAATTTGCGTTCAGGAGCTTCTCTTAAGTATTGACCTGTTTGCGCTAAGCCTTCTGTTATGCCGGCTGCCATATATGCGCTCATTATGTATCTCCTGCTTGTGGTTTATCCAGGTAATCAACTAAAGCTGTGCCTGCTGTTTGTACCGCTTGGCCCATCGCACGTCCCGCTGCTTGTTCTGACTGCGTTGCGCGTTGCTGGGCCGCACTAGCTTGATTAGACATTGTTCTAGACAAAGACTCTGCCGGGTTTTGACCTAGGCCTATCTGTAAGAAACGAGATTTGTCTTCAGCAGCCATGCGAGGCGCGTCACGTCTAATCTCCGCTCTACCTTCAGCACCTTCAAGTTCGGATTGAGCATGAAGACTAGCTGATATACCAGAGCTTGGGTCAATACCACGTTGAGCTAAACTTTCATCAATACGAGTCATTGCTGTTTGTTGTTCTTGCTCAAATGCTTCCAAGCCCATTGTCTCGTAGTATTCTGGAGTTAGACTACCATAATACTCGGCTAGATTAGTTTGCATGGGACCGTAAACTTCTAACCAATCATCGTAGCGCTCTTTCTCGAATGCAAGACTCTCTGCACTAGCCTGTGCAGCTCTTTTACTTGCACTACTTGCACTACTACTAGCCATTCCACCGCTAATAAGACTTGTGCCTGCAATGACACCTGTAACTGGGTCAGGCATTTCTAACCTCCTCTATAAAACCAATTAAAGTTTCGCCATAGTATTTTCTAACTATAGGACCTACTTGTTCTGCCCACGTTCTTCCATACAACTTATGCGCAATAAGTACAAACATATCGTATAGACCAGCTCTTAGCATCCAAGCTTTAGCTAAATCATTGTCTGTACTAGAACAATCTCTTTCAATACTATTAGCATCTGACCATCTAAAATAGACATTTAAAAGATTAGACGCTAAGTGTTTATCCCAAAGAGGATTCATTGTTAGTTCAACTGTGGCACTCAAGAAAGCTCGGTTAATCTGTTCATCAGATACCGGCTTATCTTTATCTATCAAGTCATCCCAAGTATGGGCGATATCAAGTAATAACGTAGATAAGTTAATAGCATATTTATCCGCTTTATAGATTTGATTAAATAAGGGTAAAAAGGGTAAAAACTCATTCATGGTAATACCACGCCTGTTGGTGTATACATACCAATAGCGTTTACGCTATCGGTGTTTAAAGGGTCATATGGAACGTAAACTAATTTAGCGCCTGCACCTTGTTCGACAGAAAATACATTAAGAGTAAAAGTACCTAGCGCAGCACTAGTTAAGCTGTACTTAACTGTATAGTGTTGCGAAGCTGTAGAGTCAGCAATATCATAGCTAATCATATGCTGTGTGTTATCAAGTAAGTCGTTGCCGTTACTGTCTTGCGCGTCACTAAGTATTACGTCATACACGCCTACACCATTTCGCGTTACGCTTGCAATATTGTAACTAAGTGTAGGTACTACTGCACCATCGGTACTACGACCAGGGAATGTTGCAGTGAATGGACGATACCAAGCAAAGTTGTTAATAAGTTCGAGTAAAGCTGTTTGAGTAGCATTAACTGTTTTAATTTCTTCAATCTCTGCTTCTAAGTCGTCACGGTTATCTTCTACCGTCTGCGCTAGGAGCTCTGCTGCCTCATCTAAACGCTCTTGTGCATCTGCTATAGCAACTGTAAGAGCGTTTGCAGAGTCTACTAAGTCTTTTTGTGCAACGTACTGGTCATTAGTGCCAGCTGCACGCTTACCAAGTATAATATCAAGCTCTTCTACAAGACGTAGTAAAAAACGTTGTAGAACAATAGGTTCTTCAACGTTTGGTGGTACTTGAATTATAGACTCGTTACTCATTATACTCTCGGCCTGCTACATACTCGTACTCGTATACTTCACCAGTACCAGTAATCTCAAATTGCACAAAGTTACCGCGCTGCTTATTCTGAGGAACTTGAACCTGGAAATCATCCTCACCAGTTAGCTCCTTAGTACACACAATAACATCATTAATTATTATATTTAATATTATATCGCCTTTTGAATAAATGTGAAGCTTTTTATATTTCTTTTCTTCTGTAACCGAGCCTTCAATAAACCTAGGTGATAAGTAACTAAGTGAAAGACTATCTGCAGATTCAAACAACTTATACATTACACTATCAGACCAACCATACAAGTCACCATTAGCATAAGTAATTGTACTCACACCTAAGTCAAAATATTTAAGTACTGTACCAAAGCGGAAGTCTGCGGCTAAAGTGCTACCATCGGCATTGTGACAGTAGTAGACCTCATTAGCTACTTCAGAGTCAACTGGGGTTAGTATTATCTCACCTAACTTGTCCTTAGTTATATTCTTCACCGCATTACCAGCAGACATACAAAGACCTTCAACAGAAGCCCAAATTAAAGCTGGGCCTATCTTCTGAATCGATGAGTGACTAGTGCAACCCTGGTCACCACTTAGTGGTTGTTGAGATAAGCTAAGTGGTCCTGTGCCTGTAACTAAGAAAGTCTGATAAGTAGTAAAAACGAGTACACCATTAGCTACAGGGCCAATACCTGTAATAGGAGCATTAAATGCTATGCTATACTCTGGTGGCCAGGCATTTGGTACAGCGATAGGCGTAAAGCGCAAAGAGTCGCCTACTGCACCGAATAGCATAGCAAAAGATTCTGTTAGAAAACGTAAACCCGTCGGTGCTTCATAGTAGTTATCGGATTCTAAAAGCCTGCCGTCTACCTCAGTATCACCTAGTATATCCTCGTATAAGGTTACCGCTTTATCTACTTGTGAAACTAAAGTGAATTCTGTGACATTATTACCAACGCGATACAAGCGTTTATGCGTTACTTGACTATCTGAGCTACTCGAAGGCAGCGTAGTTGTAATAGTACCACCTTCAACAGACAACTCGCTTGACAAAGGACTAGGTGCAGACTCTGTACCATCATCTACATTATAGTAAGTATAGATGTATTGGTATGTACCTTCAAACTTACTAAATAGTGTATCGTCCAATACGTCATTAGCACTAATATCTTCTGTATCGTCAACAAATACATCTGTTGGAGCAACAAAGGTAAACGCTTTATACCATACACCTTTGTAGTAACGAAATAAAATAGCGGAGTCAGCAAAAGGACCTTTTAGATTACTAAGTTCTATTGTTCTATCAAAAGTACCACTAGGGTCCTCAATAGCAGAGTCACTCTTTACTAACACAGAGTCTATAATAGATGAAGGCTTACGCACACTAGTCTTAGTCCTAATCGTAGCATTAGTACTACGATTAACGCTTAATTCAAGAGCATCTGAGTACTTACCAGCTTTTACATTAACTAGTAAGTAACGTATTTCAGACACAGGTAAATCACCGTAAGTACCTATATTAGACACAAAATTTGCGATAGCTAAATCAGTGATAGGCGCTACAGTGTTCTTATTAGTTATCGTAGGTGCAACCGATGGAGCAACAATACCTAAGTTCGCGTATGCGCCGTTCTTATACTTTTGAGGTCTAGTAGTACCGTCAGTTAAGTACATAGTTTGCTGGAACTCTAAGAAGTCTGTAGGCGCATCAGCGTCTACCCACTCTTGCTCGGCTATAAAGAACTCATGATATTGCTTAACTGAGATGGCCGTAGCTAACTTATCCTTGACAGGTGCAAGCGAGCCCAAAGCGTTATCTATATTAATATAGGTAACTGCTTCGTTCTGTCCTATGTACTGTGGACGTTGTCTACTAGACTGTCCACCGTTAAACTGTTGTATCTTCATTTAACATCCTGCAGTAAGAGAGCCATGCGAATGCCAAGCATCATCCCATTAGCAGAAGGAATCACCTTAATGATGTGGTCTACTGGACCTTCAATAGCTCGAGGTATCTCATTTTTTACGCTTATCGTAGTTGAACCCCGACGTTGTAATGACCAACCTACTGCCCACTTAAAGACAGAGTTAGGTGCTCTAAAGTACAAGCCTGCCTCAAGCGATGCATCTGCATTACTGCCAGCTTTTACCATTGAAGAAGATATAGACAATATTTGTGAGAGCTTGCCTGCAGGTGAAGTGTAGACACCCATAGATGAGATTTGCTTTCCCGGGTCCATTTGTCCATAAGTATTACCATTACCCGTAACACTTACCATACCAACAGTAGGAGTAGTACCAATAGTTGTAACTACATTAACGCGAGTAAAAATACCTATAGATACTGGTGTTAGACCGTCTAGAGGCAATACTACATTCTTTGTCTTGAAGTCAAGGTCTAAACCACTAACTAAAACTAGTGCATTGTCTAAAGCGTTATCCGATACCATAGACATCGCTTCGCCAGCATCACTTGGCCAGATGTATGTTAGAGCCCAGTCTATCATATCTTGGCCAGCAGTGTCTAAATCCCTAGTTTGGGCTTGTAGCGTATTGTGGTCAACCGTTGGTACTTGGCCTGTACCAACAGGTATTAAGACATCAGCACCATATGCAACGCCCTTAGAAAAAAATCCTCTACTCATGGTCTGCACTCCTCTTCGGCACAGACGCTAACTGTACTTTAACATCGTTAACGTCTTTTTGTATTGAGTCTGTCTTGCCCTTAATATCCTGCAACGAGGCTAAGAAAGGTTGAAAGAACTCCTGTAATACTTCTCGTACTTCACGTTCTGTCATAATTTCTGCCTCAATGCGAACAATGCGCTCAGTCACTTCAAGTTTAAAATCCTGGAATTCCTTCTCTTGGGCATCACCCCTCTTTTTGTCTCTCTTGTAGCTGAACATAACAATGCCAACTAGCAGACTTAATCCTGCGGTTGCCCACGATTGCCAATTATCCATGACTACCTCACTTGTAAAATAGTGCCAGCAGGATAAGACTCTGCTAACTCGATAGTATTACTATCGGTGATTACATAATCTGTAGCTAAGATTAAATTGCTACCACTTACATTAGGTCCAGTAACAGAGATATCACCATAAGCGTTGATACTGCTTACAGTGGTCTTACCATCAGCCAGTATAGTTGAACTAAGTATGTTACTAACCTGGTCATACACTTCCGTGCTAGGGTTGTATACGTACTCAGTCATAGAACCATTTTCATAAAGCGTTGCTTTAGGAAATTGTGTAGGGTCGAGCGCGTTTAGTTCTTCCAGGCTGTTAACCGGGTACACTAAACGTATCTTCTGGATGTTATACGAACCTCCAGCCCTTGTTTGTGTTTCTTGACCTTCGCCAAACAGGAGGTCGTCTTGTCCACCTAAGCTTTTGCGGACTACTCTTTGGTCAGCCATTAGCTAAATGCTCCTCTGTAAGCTGTGGTATTAGTTTGACTATCACGTGTAGCTCCACGAGACTCTGTCTCTTTAACAATACCTAACTCACGTTCATATAAATTAGCAGCTTTCTCTGCTTTCTCAGCAAAACGTGTATCGTAGTCGTCATCAAAAGCCATAGACACAATATAATGCTTTAATGCTGTATCAAACATTGAAGGTATTTCTAGGTCGTCTAGAATAGACGCAATAGCAACACAAGGTATTTTAATGTACCAGATATGTACAAGACCTTCAGACTCATTAACACCGGTAAGTACACCGTTAGTGTCAAGGAAGTTTTCTATCTCTACTTCTGGGTCATACATGTCAGTGACCACACCATAGACAGTATCAAAGCTATAGTCAGTAATATCTGCGGTGACACCTAAAAGTTCTGCACCTGCGAACTCTGGGTCGTCTGTCTCAAAAGTATACGAGTTAGTTGCAATACCTTCGTCTGGAATAGGATGTACACGAATCTCGCTTACGTTACGTCTGTCGTAAACTAAAGCCTCAATCGTCGAACCTGTGTCAAGTTCCCAACAAGATGAACCG
>Ga0098052_1002892_pt1 | contig 10285 bp, 16 predicted proteins | sample 15_taG_FD_81591 | JGI IMG/M metagenome (GOLD analysis project Ga0098052, IMG submission 81591) | Marine viral communities from the Subarctic Pacific Ocean - 15_ETSP_OMZ_AT15312 metaG | ecosystem: Environmental > Aquatic > Marine > Oceanic | place: Pacific Ocean | collected 2015-01-18 | reverse complement strand
TGAGCGACTTTAAAATCCTGCGGTTCTAATACTCCTTCACTAGATGAATAACCTTGATTAATTCCTGATACTGAAATAGATGGAACTGTACCCGTTGCACTTGTGAAACTCATTCCGTTGGTAGCTTCAAAAGGCAACATTTGAAGCAAAGGTTTCATTATAATTGAATCCTTAGCCATCTGAATCGCTTCTTCTGAATTACTTGCGATTGTATGCTGTAATATTGTTTGAGCCATATCAAACCCCTTAGTTATTTTTCTTTATTCATATAACTGTACTTGTGTACAGTCTTTTTATTTTGTTCTCTACTCGGATTTGGAACTTTTCCGCTTGTTTCTATTTTATTAACAGAAAGAAGTTCAAAGTTTCCTAGCTCCGAATTAACTTCGCTATTTGTTAAACTTTCAATTGCTTCAACACCTTTAAAACGTGCTGAAATGCTTTTAAGTTTATCATCTTCAAAATCAAATTGGGAATAAAGCTCTTTTAGTTTGGATTTCTTTCCATCGTAAACGGTCTTTAATTCGCCTTGAGATTCGTTTAAATTTGTTTGGAGTTTTCCAAGTTGATCTTTTAAAGACTCATAATCGCTAAATGATTCAATCTGTTTAGCGTGGTCATCTTTCAAGGTTTTAATTTCAACTCGACGGTTAGCCGATTCTGAATTAACCTCTTTTAATCTACTTGTTACAGAATTCACTTCTGATAATATTTCTTTTAGTTCCGCTGAAACTAATGTTGAATTGTCACCCAATTTTGTAGTGATCGCTTCAACTGTCTTTTCAAATTCGTACATTCTATGCACTCCTTAATTATAGGTATATTTGTTTAAAATTCAAATAGTTTTTTTTTATCGCTTAAAGCCTGTTTTTCTGCAATGTATTCTAGGGTTCTTTTCTGCATTACATTAGGATAGTTTTTATAATTAAACTCTATGAATAAGAAATATTTGTTTTGAGCTACTTTCGGCTCATAAGTTACTAATCCGATTTGTATGTTATTAGATAGTTGAGTTTTTAAACTATCGTTTAATAATATTGGTTTTTTGAATAGACTAATCAACTTGATACACCTTTCTATGTCTGCAATTATACCCGCCAAGATATATATTAGCTGGTGATTTTTGCCCGTTACGCCATCTTTTTGATTCTTCATCTGAAAACATTTCACCTACTTTTGTTTTACAGAAAGCCCTATTAATAGAATCCTTTTGACCAGCATATTTAAATTTATTTAAACCTACCGAGTTAGCTTTGAAAGTTGTAACCGCTCTATCATATCCCATTACAGCCGTAGTAGTTACCGTTTCAGTTTGTGCAATGGTTGCTTTCATTAAACTATTTACAAATGTTTTCATTTCGTCTTGATTCATTTTTTTAAGTGTTGACACTTTGAGTTTTTTTCTCATTCTCTTTTTTAGATTGTCTTGTATGTTGTCTAAGTCTTTATCTAAACCGATTTGAGATAGTATTTCAGCACGATTTATTATTGCTTCATTTAATTTATTTAAATCAATCTTAGTGGAATTAAATAATAATCTAGCAGATTCATCTTCTACACTATCGAAGAAAGAAGTTATCACAGTATTTAAACTATTTAGTCCTGATTTTTTAATCAATCTAGTTAGTGACCTTTTTAAAACTCGCAACTGCTCAACATTAACATTTTTTAGATCAATGTTTAATTCATCTTGAACCAACTTGGCAAACTTTCTGATTCGCTTATCGATATTAGTATTTATCTGCAATTCTATATCTTCAAATGTAGGCAATTATAACCCTTTTAATAATTCATTGTAATAAACTTGTTTTAATTTTAAACCGAATTTTTTATTTAAATGTCTTGCAGACTTATTATTAGGGTTTTCTCTCACGTATTCAATAATTAAATCATTTATACTATCTGAAATATCCAAAATATTATGTATTTCTTGAATTGCTTTTTCTGATACATCTTCTTTTAAATCTTCAATCTTAATTTCTTCAATAACTTCTTGTGCTTCTTTTTTGTCGATGTGTTCATTAGATAGTTTTAAATATTGCTCAAATGCTTCTTTTTCATCTTTAAAATTAATTTGTTTTACTGTATTGTCTTTGTGATTTCTAACTGAAACCGTGCATAAATCGCCGTTTATTGAACATTTTCTCAAACTTAAAGATACTGTTTTCATTCTGATTCCTCTTTATTTTCTTCTGATTCCATATTAAACAAATCTTTTTCTTTTTGTTTGTTTTCTTCTTCGGCTCTTATTACTTGTTCTTTCGCAAGTTCTTCGGTTAATTCGGGATTATCTTCTATTAATATTTCCCATTTTGATTTCATGGAATTATCTAGCTCGAATTGATACCAATCAATTTTATCTTGTAATCCGATTGTAGTTTCTATTTCTTGAAAATCTACATTAAGAACTACATTATTAGGTATTTGAATCGCTGAATGTTTATTATTCACGATTCTAATCATATCAAATAGATCTGACTCAAATTGTATGTAAGTTGGTCGAGATGCGTTTATTAATTTATTTTTTTTATTATCTGAAACAACCAAACTTAAACCGCTTGCATTGGCTTTAACGTTCCCATCGGATTCACCTAGTCCGAATATCGTAGCAGTTTGTAAATAGGTGTCTTTTACATCTTGGTTTAATTGATTCAGATCGGTGTTAGGTGATAAGTATTCTAATTTTTCAGGAAGTTGACCGCCTGTGATTCCATTCTCTAAATTTACTTTAATATCAACGCCCACTTGAAACAAATCCGAAATAGAATCATTCATTGCTGAACCTGTATTTTTCGTATGAACTAATTGAGAATACCCTTGTAAGAATGCAGTTTTATTAGCCGATGTATTTTTAGTAATTAGAACCGATTCGCTCGTTTCAAACAATCTAGCATTTTGATCTACAAAGAAGTCCATTACGGCGGGTTGAGATCGTGTAGTTATTACTGGAATAGTGCCATAAATATTATCAGTAGACTTTGCACCATCAAAAGGTTCTAATTTAGTATTTGCTAATGCTGTCTCGGTTACTATAGAATCTTTATTCCAAGTAGTTCCAGTAATTACTTTAGAAAAAGTTGTATCATCTACATAAACGAATTTTGTTACATTTTGTTTATTCGTCATATCATCAACTGAATCTATCTGAAAATAGTATGCGTTAGCTTTAGTATAATCCATTTCGTCCTGAATTATATCATATTTATCGGGAGTCATTAACATAAATTTTAATTTTGTTTCATCCCAAGTGACCAAAACAGAACAATGCGACAAAGTATTCACTAATTTTTCATGAATTTGAAAGAATGAGTTCCCAACCGATGAATATATGTTGTCGATATAACTTTGTAACTTATCGCTTAAATCAGATTCCCCTATTTTAAAATTTCGACTAGGTTTTTGAGAATAAACTAAACTAATATTTTCCACGATTCCCTTAGTCATTCCCATTTCTCTAAATATTGTAGAATCTTTAACTCTGTCATAATCTACAAATTGAGGCTCTAAAATAGAATCTAAATGAGCTTTTGAATTACATCTATAAAAATCTAATGCTTTTCTGTATACTAATTTTTGATTCTTTCTATCCGTTGAAATCGATGTTGTTAAACTGTTTAAAAATCTTTTAGCATCAAAAGACATTATTAACCCCTTAGCATTGTTCTATAAAATGATCTAAATTCGTTTATCATTAAGTATCTAAATCCAGCCTCGGCAGATTCATATTCCCCGTGAACTGGTTTCTCTGATTTAGTACCGTTTTTTAATTCTTCATAAGATGAATTAATCATCATCTTTATAAAGTGTTTACATATAGTATTTATTTCAATCAATTGTTTATGTAGTAAATTATTACCTATTACAATTCCTTCAATAATATTAGAAGATTGGAATTTCATATTTAGACCCATAGCTTTAAATTGTTCAATAACACTCAAACCCATTTTAGAGCCTAAATGATGTTGATTTCCCGCAGGGTCACAATAATCTGCAATAGGCTTGCCCCATTTCACACATAATTCTTTATACTTTTCGTGTATCATTTCAGTAGTCATTTTATTAACTCTAAACTCATCTAATATTTTAACTTTAGAAAGTTGTCCATTATTTGCAGATATGGAAGCAAAACCGCAATAAGTGAAATCGTTCCAGCCGAAGTCCCAAAAAGACACGATTGTACCATAACTTTTACTAATCTCTTTTACGTGAGTTTCTTCATTGAAGTATTCCCAAACTCGATTTCCGATAAGATTAACAAAGTAACCTTTTAAATACGCTTCTACTTGCTTCGGTGTATATAATGATCTTAGTCTTTCAACATACCCGCTTGCATCCGCCAAAAATGCATTATCTTTAGTTTCAGCCCTTATGTATTCTACTATGGATTCAGTATTATTTACCTTGTCACCATTCCAATTTACGTCTTTACTAGAATTGCATAACCATTCACAATATCCTACTTTTTCGGGAGTAGTTGCAATTGATTGAGTAGGATCTATACAATCTCTTAGCCTAGCTTCTACGGATTCCCATAGTTTTTTTTGTGTCTCGTTTTTATTTACATCAAACTCGTCATGATAGCCATCTGTTGCGTTAATACCAACCAGTCTACCTGCTTTGGCTTGCTCACTAGATTTTAAATGTATTTTATGATTAAAACCGCCGTGATTTATATAGTAAATTTTATCTACTTGATTAAACTTATATTTGAATCTATAACGATCTAAAACAGTATCGAGTTGTGGTATTAATACATCTACAAAATGGGAATTAACAGGAGCAGTACATATTCCGATATGCCTTTTTTTCTGCTTAGTTCTAAATTGTATTCTTTGAATGATTTTAATACATAGGGAATAAGTTTTACCCGTACCAAATCCACCTATTAAAGCCTTATTTGCTTTTGTCCGATCTCTTAATATTCCATCTTTATCTATATAGTAATCTGTTGATAAAAATTTCTTTTGGTATGATGTAACTTTCAACTTTGCTTTAAGATTCATTTCACCTCGACAAAATCGAAATCGACTACATCAATATCGTTATCATTTTGTTCTGCTTTTCTATCATTCCAGCCTGAATTGCATTTCAAATCAAAAATTGTAAATGTTGTATTTGGGTTGTCGCCATACATTGAATCGATCTTGCTAGATTCAATTTCTGTATAGATCTTTTTTATTGTTGGGGAAAATTCATCTTTATTCGTATAACTATCTTCTAATGCGTGCAAGTCACAAAAACCCAAATAAAGAATTAAAGATTGTTTTGTATAAGGTAGGTTTTTACCGTCTCTATGTTTTTTGTATTTATCTATCTTAGATTGTAGATCTTTGGCTGTTTTGTATTTGAGTGGTCTACCAGCAGGCATAATAACCGTAGTAAATTGATTAATAAATGTATGTAATTAATGAATAAATGCAAATAATACATATATATTATACTTAATAGTAAAAAAGATACTAAAAATCAGATGTTATAATCGTTTTTATCCCTACTTTTTAGGTTTAAATACTAATTAAATGACTATTTAGTAAAGGTGTCTTAGGGTTACGCTATTATTATTTACTGCAACTCTAAATTCTTCCGCTAAAATAAACAGGTCGTTTAAATCTAAGTCTAATTTAGTTCTCAACAAATCAATATAATATTCGTCGTAGCTTTTCCTTTGCCTAAATTCCCTTTTATCAATGTAACGCTCTAAAACTCTCTTTTTTTGTCCTTCAATAATTCCTAATTCAATATGTACGTCAACCATTTAACTCTCTTTCCATTTGTGCCGTAGCCACCTAATAACAATTCCAAAAAAACAATAAGCAAGTTTAGTTTTTGCATTTTAAGTAAGTCATATAAATGCTTATAGATTCTTAAATACGTCCATTATAAAAATTTATTCTAATATAACTCTGTCAATACTGTAGATTTTTTCTACGACTTTTTTATCTGACATTATATACCAAACCTCAGCTTCTTCTTCTGTTGCGTAATAATGTAATATTTCTGTTACATTATTTTCACCGACAACATAAGATGTATATGTATCTAACGCTTGTATTGTGTTACAATTCGGTGTTTGTATACGTAGTTTTGGTATCAAGGCTTCTATTTTAGTATTCACTTTTAACATATCCTTAAAATTTTATAATAATCACTTCAAACAGATTATACTCGAACCGCTTAAGCTAATCTATTATGTGTCTTTGTGTTTTTTAATAATCATCTTTCCGAACTCTCCCATTGTTGGTGCAACGAAAAGATTGTAATCTTGCAATAATTTTCCTTGCGCTTCATAAAATCTTTCTTCCCATCTGCGCCACTCTTCTCTAGCGTGGAACGCTTCATTGTCAGCGCCTATCTTGTAAACCGCAATTACCCCAGCAAACAAAGCTAAAACAACATTAAAAACAACGCTTATTACTAGTAACCATTCCATATTAAAACCCTTTAATTAATATTTAATTCGTCACATAACAAAATTTTCAAAAGGACTAAAACAGTTTGTAACTTTTGGTTGCTCTTGTTATGTAATTTAGTTTAGTGTTCAACTGTTGCATTATTTGCCACAGTTCGTTTTAGCCTATTAAAACGAGGCTATGTATTAATCGAGTTCGCCCCGTTTTTTTAAGTCTTCTTTAATTAACTCGTTTACATAAGTGTTTAATTTTAAATTCAACTTCTTAGTAATAATCTCAAATTCAGATTTTTCAAACTTTAATGAACGTGAAATCGGCTCGATAAACTTTTTCTTTTTAACTGATATTAATTTCCCGTCTGCATCGTAACGAGAACCGCCCATTTTAGATTTCTTCAAGTATCTTTCCAATCTGGTAAATTAAACCATTTAATTACTTTCCAATTTATGTGATGTATATCAAAATGAAATTTGTTTTTTTTTGGGTAAAAATAACTAAACCCTATTTTGTATTTGCTTTCGTCTTTTTGCCATATAACAATCGGGTATCTTTTTTTCTCATTTGGTTTTTGTTTTTCTGTATCAACCCACATTTAAACCTCTTTAAAGAAGGCTCAATTAAGAGCCTTTAGTTTCTATACCCAAGTTTCTAACGTTTCTCGGATAATAGCGTATTTTATAGCTGTGTCATAATCGCCACGCTTGCCATTGTTATGTATTTCACTCATTAAAACCATGTTAGCGGTATCTGCCAAATTATACATTTCATTTACCTTGTAATTGTTTATTTGTGCGTATTCACAAGTCAATGCTATTGTTTCATCTTTTGTGTTTCCTAATAAGTTTCTTAATTCGCTAAAGTTTGTCATTTTTTTATTCCGTTTGTTTAATTAATACTAATATACAAAGGATTCAGAAAAAGTCAATACTATTTCAAAGATTGTTTAAAATGAGCTGGTTAGTAGTCAATAATCGTTTTCTAAAGATGCAAAAATCACATAATAAGCTTATAAATTAAGATAAAGACTTTCTTTCTTTTGCAATATCTCTATTAATAGCTTTTTCTTCGCTAAACTTCATCTTTTTCCCGTATCTAGCCTTTAATTTATTTATATTAGATTCTAATACATCTGACAATGTAAACTCATAATGTCCAATTAACTGTATTATTGAAGTTAATACTCTAATTACATCGGAATTTTCTACCAGTATTTCAGGTTTTGGAAGGTCTGAATCTCTTAATCTGTAGGACACTTGAACGACTAAAACAGACATATCATAAGATAGTTGACAGATTGACTCAAAAGGTGTTCTTACAAATGGATTTATTTCTCTTAGTAAGTAATCTAAAGAAATATGCGGGTTTTTACCTTTTTCTGTAAATTCAGATTCATCTAGTAATCTATGAAGAAAGTATATTTTGTCGCCTAGTTCCTCTTTCATATTCACTAAATCTATTTTTTGATTATATCCTATTTGTTTTTTTAAACAAGATGATAACTCACCAGTTTCATCAATTAAGCCTAGACACGCATGTTGCAATCTTTGCTCCCAACTTGTATCGTTTGTATGCCAAGTCTGACGGCTTATTTCTCTGTGCTTTTTGAAATTCATTTTAAATATCTCCGCTTGTTTTATTTAATAGAATATACGAAACTATCCATATAGATTTGTGATTCATATCACACTATATACTTTTACTCACTCTTTCTTTGTGTTTCTCATCTTGCTTAATACACAATTCTATTTGTTTCTCATTAGTTAATTTTTTTACTTTCCTATATTTTTCATTCCAATCGGGGAATTTATATAGTTCATTTTCTTGCTTAGTTACATATACAGGCTCATTATTCCCTTTTGAATAAATAGGCACATAAAAACTAATTTTGTCGCATATTTCTTGATATGTATTAAATCTAACTTTTTTGTCATAGCTTTCAAACTCGCTCGGTTTCGGCGGGTAAAATGTGCAATTTTCTTCTACATAATCGACTGCATCTTTAAACCTTTTTTGCGTCCATCCTTTTTTTACCATTCTCTTAATCATTCTATTTACTACATTACCCGACATATTTAAATCAATAGTAAGCAAATCAATTATTTCATTAGCGTAATCTTTAGAGTCTTCCAATAACTCACCATGCCTGTAAATTGATATTTCAAAACCTGTATCAATACATCCATATTCTTTATTTAAAGTTGGCTGTAATTGATTCCCGTTTTTCATCACTGATAGTTGTTTGCTTATTTGTTCTTGATCCATTTTTAAAACTCCTGTTATAATTCTCAAAAGGTTTTGCAGTATCTAAAAAATTCATAAATCCACGATTTAAAAAATCTGTCAAAGTCCACTTGTGACTAAAATAGCACTTTTCATCTTCTACTATATTTATATAATTATTTATTGACTCAATTATTTCTTTTGCTGAAAAAGACTTTAATTGTTTACTCATTGCAGATTTATGACTTGTAATACATTTATGATATTGCCATTCTTTGCTTTCATTCCAATAATTAAATATTTCGTTAAATTCTTCTCGGTTTTTATTAGTTTCTGTTTTTACTTTTTTTTTATCTACATCAATAAACGCCAAACAATCACTCATTAATTTATTAGATTTCTTATGAGCTTCATTTGTTAATAGTCCATTCACTGCATTTGTTTGATTTTCTAGTATTTGATACATTAAATTGAATATAAAATTTTGTTTTGTTTGTTGCTTAGTCATTTACATAACTCCATTAAAAAAACAATAATATTTATTGTGTTTATGGTATTTATTAGGAACGCCAATAGTTAAACGTTGATTATTTAAAACCAACGCTAATATTTGTTTAAGTTCTTTATTCGCTAGAATAATTCCTGCTGTTCTACTTTTGCTTTAAACCGTTTACTAGCTTCAATTAAATTTAATTTAGCTTGTTTAAAATAACTGTCTTTCAATTCTATACCTATCGCTTTTCTTCCCATAGATACAGGAGAAAAAACTTCCGAACCTACACCCATAAATGGAGTTAAAACAACTTCATTAGGATTTGAATACAATTCTACTATTCTATCAATTACATCTAATTGAAGTGGGTGAACGTGCTTTTCGTCATCTTCTTCTTTAGAATCTCGATAAGGTAAAATATTATCTATTCTAATATCATCCCAAACAGAACTAGCATAACGTTGCCATATATAGTGGTTTAATTTAGTAATGTTTCCTTCTTCATTTATATCGTTCAAGTGTTCCCATAATTCACGCTCATTAAAAGTTGTATCGTTTGCATTATTATAAGCTCTTAAAATATTTGGAAGTATAGGAACTTCACCAGCATAATCATTTATTCCAAATGGATGAGTTACAGGTACTTCATTTTCGCCTTTTTTTGTAAAAATTAGCATGTAATCAGGCATCGCAGTAAAGCATTTTGTGGAATCTTCTACTATGAATTTGTGCATTAATGATTGAACCATTGTACGCATTCTTACTTTTAGTGGCTCTTTCCAAATTGTTACTCGGTTACGATATTCAAAGCCGTATTTAGTGTGCAATCTTATTATCTCGTTTGGGAAATCCCACAATCTACAAGTATTATCAAATACATCTGTACAGTGAACGGCTGTAATTCTTCCTTTTTTTGTAACTCTTGCTATTTGTTCAATTAAAAATTCATATTGTTCTAGAAATTGCTCTTTTGTTTCACAATTAGAAAAGTCATTTTCAGAACTTGAATAATTATACAATCCAGCAAAAGGAGGAGAATATACAGATAGATCTATACTTTCATCTTCTAATGTTGGTAATACATACATACAATCCGAATTATAAATTGAATAATTTTCTTCGTGAATTTGATCTTTTACCATTTCATTTCCTTTTAATTTTT
>Ga0098052_1002891_pt1 | contig 10285 bp, 20 predicted proteins | sample 15_taG_FD_81591 | JGI IMG/M metagenome (GOLD analysis project Ga0098052, IMG submission 81591) | Marine viral communities from the Subarctic Pacific Ocean - 15_ETSP_OMZ_AT15312 metaG | ecosystem: Environmental > Aquatic > Marine > Oceanic | place: Pacific Ocean | collected 2015-01-18 | reverse complement strand
TATATTGATGGTCACTCCGTCAGTCCAAATAATGCTTGCCGGAAACTGGGTCGTACCTCGCCATTGCATCTCAAAACTGGCTGGGGCGGAAATTCGACGGCGCAGTGCAAGGAAAATATGCTGAGTCGGCCCGACATGATGTGTCGCTCCGGGTGTGACGTTCCTATCGTTTTTCCAGCCCAGCCCTGCGCTTACGGCGCACCCTGCTGGTGGACCAAGTACGCAGACAATAAATGAAGAACAGTTACCGGACGTCTGATAAAAAAATCCGGTGGAGAGAACAAGATGGCATTAGGTGAGAGGTTGAAGATAGCAAGACTTGAGGCGAACATCAGCCAGACAGAACTTGCAAAAGACATTGGGGTTTCTCAAGCTGCGGTCGCCGCGCTTGAAAAACGAAACTCAAAAACGTGCGGTTACACCGCGCAGATCGCGAAAACATTGAACGTCAGAGTCGAATGGTTAGCAACAGGAAAAGGCGAGATGCGGGGAGAAGATCCCGAACTCAACGTCGTCAATTTTCCTGTTATCGCTTGGGCTTCGGTTTTTCGGGATCGCATTGTGGAGTCGCACGTTCCTTTTTACGGAAACGTAGGTATGAACGTCGATGAAGGCTTTGGTGTCCAAGTCACTGGCATTTCGATGGAGCCAGAATTCAGTGATGGCGACACCGTAATTATTAACACTACTCAAAAACCAAAACACAACGACTTCGTGATTGCGAACGTCAATGAACAGCCGACCCTTAAACAACTGGTGATTGAAGAAGGGCGGTATTTTCTTCGCGCGCTCAACCCCAACTGGACGCCGATGCTGGCCCCGATTGAACGCGACACGCCCATTGCTGGTGTTGTAGTAGCAAAAACCCGCCAATACTAGAAACCCGCCGGGGAGCCTGCCCCCGGCCGGTTTTTCCCCTTTGAACGACCGCCGCCAGGCGGTCGCTTGCGTTTTAGACTGTATATATAGGCTTTTTCGTCGATTAAACTCTTGTTGTTTCCTCTACTACTTCTGCTATTATTGGCAGACCGAAACAACGACTTTTGTTGTTTCACAACAGGAGAAAACGACCATGGCAATTAGAGCAACTAGACAGCGCACTTTCGAAGTGAACGGCGAGCGGGTCACGATCATAACCAAGATGAAAACCGTCGCCGGAAATTTCGATGGTTGGTACGTTGATGTAAACGGTCAGCGTTTCAAAATCCGACGCTTTATGGATTGGGATGAGGCAGAAGAAGAAGGGTTTTCACGGTGGCTAAAAGTAACTCAATCACACGACTGCTGGGAACACCAAGAACAGCATCAAAGCGATGGCATAGACGACGCATCCCAATGCTCGGTCTGTTCTAAATGTGGCCGTCTTTTGACTGTCAGTTAATTAAGGAGAAAACGACCATGACTATTAATTTTGTTAAAGATTTCGAAGGCACAACGATGAATACCGGCGGCGGGTGCTGGGTTGATTACTTTTCGTTCGAGGTCGTCACGACCGATGGCGAAACTCGCTACCTCGGCGTCGGTGTTAGCGATGAATGTGTAACTTGGAACTCTCAACTCGGGCTGATTCCCGGCGTTGATAACCATCAAGTAGCCGAGTGGCTTTACGACTACGACTACGAAAACACTCAAAAGACTTTCTCGTTTGGCGGTACTTGCACCGACACCTTTAATCTGACCTCCGAAGCCTCTCACTTCGCGGTCAAGGATGTATACATCCACTGCAAAGCCTCTGTCGTTTTTAGATTAAAGAACGACGTTTGTTTCGAAATCTTACTAGGCCAAGCGGTGACGGACGAACCTTACGCGCGACTGATTGATTGGGTGGCTTTCAGAGATTCGGGCGAAACGAATCTTATCACTCAGGAAGATAGTCAGCCGACAAACAAGGACTTGCTGAAACGTGAACTCGACTTCTTCCGAAACCTTGAGGGCGAGGTACGCGCTCGGGGGATTGCCCTCGTAAGGAAATTCAGCACCGATGGCCCTAACCGGCGCGACGTTCCGACCGAACTTGGCGATTGCGCTGAAAAGATTGATCACCTTGCCGAAACGATTGAGCAAACTATTTTCGATCTGATGGACTTAGTGGGTGACGACCAATGATTCAACTCAGATACGTTGGAGTGTACAAGCCGGACAGTCTTGAACTGCAAAACTACGCGCCCGAGACATGGGATGCCGACAGTTTGATCCATGTTTACGAGGACACCTCGAACACTACCGAATGCGAATTCGTTTTTATTGAAGAACTTGGCGACTCACACCACGAACGCACGGGTGAGTTTCACGTTCTCGTCGGCAACTTCTCAGAACTTTACGACACTTTGGAAGATGCCGAAATTGCGCTGATTGAGCAATGCCAGCCGCAACCTATAACTTGCCCCGAGTGGAAGTTTTTAAGCAACTTCGATTAACAGGAGAAAAGACCATGACTGATATCACAAAAGAAACTTGCATAGCAACACGCAAGACACTCCAAGCCAGCATTGGCGAAAGCATAGAGGTGAATGGTATGCCTCTCAGCGTCACAGTTGGAAACATCACTTACTCAGGCGAAGAAATGACCGTGAAGGTCGTGATCCGCGCAGAGCATTACCGACCCAAAGAAGTGCGGGAGTTGGAGTCGATGTTGGAAACCTACCCGTTTTTCGATGCTGAGAAACAAGACAACACCGGCTGTCGGCTTCATGGCTACAGGCCGCGCGCCAAGAAGTCGCCGTGGATCGTAAAAAACGATGCCGGCGAAACGTTTACTTGCAACGATCATTTTGTCATCAGGTGGTTTTGGAATACCGCGATGTATAAAGGCGATGATCTGGCCGCGGTCAAAATGACGGCCGACAAAACCGCGTTTCTTGTGCGGGACATGGATCACTTGTCAGACCTTTATCGCAAATGGGGCGAACGAAATGCCAACCCGCCGAAGGCTGGCGCCGCAAAAAAGAAGTCCAAGAAGAAAGCCGCGAGAAAGTCCAAATGATCGCCCCCGAGGTTGTGTCCTACAGGACCAACAATGGCGTCCGTACTGCGCTGATCGTTGAGCGCGGTCGCAAGTGGATGAAGATCATACCCATGGAGGATCGCACTGTTCGAGTCCAGCGCGTGACATTGGATCAGGAGCGGTATATGCGGCCGCTACTGGATAAGAAGGACTCACCCTATTCATGGCGCAAGGCCGCAAAGGTGTTCGTCAAACACGCCAACAGAGGCTATGGCATGACCAAAAGCGCAAGGGCTTTTCTAAAGCCAAGGAGGGAACGATCTACGACCCCGAAAAACTAGACGAGTCGTTGCGCGCAAGGTGCGCGCTTGAGCGCCGCTCCACCGATTTGTTCGGGGAGCGGCATCTTATTACCGCGCAGATCATGGAAGGCCGGCTAGAGGATGCCCAAGTCGAACTGATGGCATTGGGCGAGGAACTTAGGCGGCTCGAAACCGATTTGCGCGATCTGATGGAGTAAACCAATGACCGGACTAGATCGCCGACTTTACCTCGGCTCTGCTGACGCGGCCCCGGCTTGCGGATTGTCGCCTTGGCGTTCGCCGTTTCAAACCTATCTCCTAAAGGTAGGCGACGAAACAGAACAACCCACCAATATTCCGATGCGCGCCGGCACATGGCTACAGCCATTTATCGGTCAGGAGTTCGAGCGCGAAACCGGGTTAAAACTTCACTCGCTCGAACAGCACTTCACCCATCCCGATCATCCATTCATCCAGTGCCACACCGATTACCTGACGGATGAGAATGAGGAACAGATCGTGGTGGAGTGCAAGTCGAGCGGTCGATATTTTTCAGAACTGCCCCTCTACTATCAGGTGCAGATTCAACAGCAGTTGGCTTGCGCCGACTTAAAGCGCGCCTATGCGCCAGTTCTCTTTGCTGGCAACAGCCTCAAGGTGTTCGAGGTGGACGCAGACGAGGCTGTACAGGCCCACATCATCGAACGGATGGTCTGGCTATGGGATTGCGTCCAGAACAGGACGCCGCCGCCTGTGGAAACCCCGGACGATGTGCGGCTCAAATGGCCCGAGGATAGCGGCGCCGAAAAAAAGGCGAACTCGGCGACGTTGCATCTATTGAATAAATTGGTCGAAACGCGCGACGCACTCAAGACAATTGAAATTGAAAAGAAGGAACTGGAAACGCTTGTCCAGAAATACATGAAAGACGCCTCATACCTTGTTGATGAAAGTGGTGAACGACTCGCCGCTTGGAAAATTTCAAAAAATTCCAAAAGATTCGACGCCAAGCGTTTCCGCATGGAGAACCCCGACCTCGCCGATATGTATTCGACCGACGTTGAGGGGTCACGACGATTCACAGTGAGAGGGTAAAAATATGGTTCAGATTCAATCTTATGACCAAATGCGCGCCATCGCGCAAACGATGGTCAAGGGCAATCTTCTTGGATGCAAGAACGTGGATCAGGCACTTGGCCTGATGCTTATCGCGCAAGCGGAAGGCAAACACCCGGCCACGGTATCAAAGGAGTACCACATCATTAACGGCAAGCCGGCGCTGACGGCCGAGGCGTGTCTGGCGCGCTTTCAAGCCGCTGGCGGGTCGATCCAGTGGACAGAGAAATCCGACGACAACTGTGCCGCCGTGTTCACTCATCCAAAGGGCGGCGAGGTGGAGATTCGCTGGACAGCGGAGCGCGCCAAAAAGGCGCAACTCAAGTCGCCGGTCTGGTCGAGGTTCCCTCAACAAATGCTCTCCGCGCGCGTGGTCGGCGAGGGCGTTCGCGCGTGTTTCCCCGGTTGTATTGAAGGGTTCTATACGCGCGAGGAACAAGAGGACATTCCAGACACGCCGGCCAACGACTTGCTGGACGCTTTGCAAGATGCAGACAAGCGCGTCATAGAGGGCGAGGTCGTCAGTGCTATTGATGAAGAAATCGAATTCGCGCAATCACTTGATGAACTTCGAGCTGCGGCCGAAAAAATTAAAAAAATGTCCAACGAAGAACAGGACAGATTGCGGCCGATCTACAAAACCCGTTACCTAAACCTCAACAAGATGGAGAAAGTGAATGATCAATAAAGCAACGATTATCGGAAACCTTGGCGCCGATCCTGAGATCAAAGAAACCGAGAACATGGTGATTGCGAATCTCAGGATCGCTACGAATGAGAAATGGAAAGACAAGTCCGGTCAAAAACAAGAACGAACAGAGTGGCACAGGGTTGTGTTCTTTGGTCGTACTGCCGAGGTCTGTCGCGATTACTTGCGGAAGGGTTCGAGCGTGTTTGTTGAGGGCCGAATCCAGACAGACAAGTACGAGAAGGATGGCGAACCACGGTACTCCACGAAGATCATGGGGCGCGAAATGAAGATGCTGGACGCCAAATCATCGAAAACCGAGTCTGACGAATCGGATGGCGATTTCGATGACGACATTCCGTTTTAACAGGAGAGAAACTAATGGAACAACTCGCAATGGGTCTTTTTAGAAAGACCGACCCAATTACTTCAGGCCAGGCGGCGCGATTTTTTCAAAAATCTGGCGCGCGCGAAAGTCACAAAACGGCGGTGCTGGATTTCGTCAGGTCGCACCCAGCATTGACCAGCAAAGAGATTGCCAAGGCATTGGATATGTGTCGTTATGCCGTGGCGCGGCGCCTACCCGATCTTGAGTCTGATGGTCTGGTCTGCAAGTGCGGAATTAAAGAGTTGCGTGGAGAGCGCGACGCCGTGATGTGGAGGGCTAACTAATGATCGAAGAAGGAATTTTTTATTTATTGGCGTTCGCCGTGTGGGGAACCCTTCTATTGTGTGGAGGTCTGGTGGCTGACCGATGGGAGAAAACCCATGACTAACAACCGAGTCCAATCAGAGTTAGTCACGATTCGAATCGCCCTGCTGAATTGGCTTGACCTTACCCACTGCGCGATTGACGAAAGGATTGGCGTCGATGGCATTTTCGACTATCAAAACAAGATAGCCATGGAAAATGTCGCCGTTGCTCATTCCCTGATGCGCCTCTCTGCGATGGAGGAAGATGAAGTTAGGCCAGCGCGCCAGACCCCCACTCTGCGAATTGTAGCGCAATGAAATCAGCGACCCTTTTGCCGAGCGGTGAGGTGGTGTTGCCGGTAGGACTCGGCATTAGGGTCGCGCATTTTTCTGTTCCGGCCCGATCCTGTTTCAAGGGTTTGGTCGCCCTCTCCTTCGGGGTCGGGTCGGGATGGATCACTAGGAGAACCGAAAATGAGTAACTCGAATTTGACATTAGTCGCCACACTTTACGCTGACTTTGACGATGGCGAGGGCGAGATAGTGTGGCACTCTCCCCACTTTTTTTTAGAAAGCGGCCTTTTCAAGGCGGATGTTACTGCTGATTGGATAAAACTACTTTCAGACATTTACGAAAAATCCAGAGAAGATTTTTACACCAATCTAAAACAATTACAGAAGGGGAGGGGTTAGTTATCCACAGAAAACCATACATGACTGAAACAGAGGCCGCGGAGTATTGCGGCCTCTCGGTCAATTCCTTCCTTGAATACGGCCCAAAGATGGGCATCGTTGCCTTTTCCTTTGCAGACGCGGTACTTTATAGGGTCGTAGATATTGACGCGGCAATGGAGAGAGCATGGCGACAAAATACTGGCGAGAAGATCGGCGAGCGTGGTATTTGCAATATACCGAGAACAACATACAAAGACGGCCCTCGCTTGGTCAAATTACCAAAGCCGAGGCCGAGGCGGCGCGGGTCGCACTAGAGCGGCGACTCCAATCTAACCGGCCCTCTGCCGGCCCCCTGTTCTCAGATTGGGCCGAAGAATACGGACTCTGGCACTCTGACGAATGGCCTGATTCGTATTTCCGAATCAAACAGATCATCGAACAGCACCTCGTTCCAGTGTTCGGCGGCTTGCCACTGATGGCAATATCCAAAAAACTCGTCGATACCTTTAAGCACTCGCGTTTGAAAACCATCAACCCACGCACCGGACGCACTATCGCGTCGGCCACAGTTGCGAAAGAGATTCGCACCTTGATCGCCACACTGAACGAAGCGGTGAATCAGGATCAGATACCGCGCAACCCCATCAAGAAGAAGATCAATATTCCGCATGAGGACTTCGATGGAACGCCGCCGCACTGGTTGACCGAAAAAGAGCTTTTTGAGTTAATTACGCTCCCACTGGTTACAAAACGAGCCGATGGGGCGGAGTTTGCGCGCGCTGATTATCGGAGCCAGTACCGTTTCCTCGCCAATACCGGATTGCGTCGAGCGGAGTTTTTCCAACAGGATCGCAAGCATATAGGTCAGGACGAGATGAAGGTTTTATCGTTGCCGAACGCGCGCACCAAATCGCGAAAGTGGCGCGAGGTTCCACTCGGCGAGGCCGCACAGGAGGCGCTAGATGCGATGCCAAAAAAGGGGCTAATAGCGCCAGTGATGAATCCCGAAAGTCTGTCTCGCGCGTTTAAGCGCGATCTCGACAGGGTAGGACTCGCTGGGAGCCTTCACAGTCTGCGGCACACTTATTGTTCGCACATGGTCATGGCCGGCCATAGCCTTCGGACTGTGCAAATCTGCGCGGGTCACTCAAGCGCAGAGGTCACAGAGCGGTACTCCCACCTGTCAAAAGAATTTCTGAGAAACGCGGTGGTGAACCTGTGACCGCGGCGGTGCAATTTTTCTTGCACCAGACCCCCGCGGTGCAACCGGAATTGCACCGGAACCGAAAACGCAAAGCCGCTAAGTCATTGAAATAGTGGCGTCCCCAAGGGGATTCGAACCCCTGTTGCCGCCGTGAAAGGGCGCACAACAGGTATTCGTTGCGCCCTTGATTATAGGCTTTTTGTGATTCGCTAGTTAGTGCGGTGCAATTTTTCTTGCACCGTCTACCCGATCCACCCCCAATTTTTCGCGTTTTTCCCACCAATCCGCGTCTGCGTCGCCATTGATTCCATATTGCGCGCCCCATCGTAACAGCGCGGCTAGGGCTTCGGTTTTCGTGCGCGAATTGATGATCTCGGAACGAACTTCGCGAACGGTTAATATTAATTGATTCGGCGACACCTTCACTGGGCAAAATACCTCTCTCTTTAGTGGATTGGGTTCAAGATGCTCTGGATGCTTGATATTCATGGTTTAGCATACTGACATCGACACGATGCCTTTCCTGTTCCCCGGATGATTTTGAATGAACGATGGCGTACATATCACGGCCGCTCCTGTAGCCCTTGGCCGCTGTCCACGCATCCTTCGGTCCAAGCGTTCGGAAACTTTCCCAAACGCACCCCGGATATTCCACGACGTTTTGCGTGTGAATATGCCCGGTATAGAAATATCTGAATTCTGTTTTCCCCCAATCCTCGGCGCGATCCGTTGCCATTATTCCCGGCAGTGCCGCCGGTTTGGTTGTATCGCCATGAGTGGCGCCTATTAACACCTTCCCGAACCGATGCCACCAGAACTTCGACGGACTATCATCTACCGTGATTCGTGGGTCTTTTTCGTAGTACAAGCCCAGCGCGATAGAGAGCATCTGGCTGGTGTGATCGTCGTGATTTCCTATCAGATTCTTGACGATAACGTGTTCGTGTTTTTTGGCGGCACTCTCAATACACTGCATCATTGCGCGAACGCCGACTCGCAAAACCTTTGTCCAGCGCGTATCAACGTCCAGGGCGTGACCGCTCCGCATCGTGCGGTTATCCAGTGAATCGGAATGAAAGAAGTCGCCCAAATTAAGAAGAACGGCGGTCTTTGTCTTTGGGGAACAAGCAACCAATCTCTGAACAGCCTCGCACAAATTGCTCTCGGCAATCTCTAAATTGAAATCTTCGCCGGTTTCTTCGCCCCAGCAGTACAGTCCAATATGAGGATCGCCCATGGGGTACACCGTCAGGAGATCAGAATCAACAGAACGTGGCGTCGCCGCTGGCCGAGCCTTTCCTTTCCAGCCTGTAAAGGCGTCGATGATCGCCTCTTTGACGTTTTCCTCGCGATAGGCGTCTGCGCTGGTCTTAACCCATTGCGCGCGTTGCTCCCCATCAGCATCATATAAGGTCGAAACCCCTTTGATTGAGAACCCCGGCGCGGCCGCTTTAGTCAAACCGTGGTCTGGCGCAAACCCTTTCGCCGCCGCGTTTTTCTTTATTCTCGCCAGCGCCATATACACGTTCCGTTCGGTCATTCCGAGCAACGACGCGGCAGTGGCTCGGTGTCCGTTACTTGTTATCAGCGCTTCGATGACTTGCCGGTGGACGTTCGTATCACAATATTCAAGCAGTTTTTTATCAATCACCTATTTTTTCGACTGACACGATGCACCCGGCCGGGATAGCCGTTACACCGTACCACTCTCCCTCCATTAAGGTATCCGCGATTTTCAATTGCTCTCCGTCTTGAAAAACCACAATTCCCCATTGTTCGACCTTTGCAATACAGACCTGATCCGGCGTATCCCACGAACTGCTGCCAACGGTATCAGTCCAAATAACTTTGGCCAGGTAGTGACCCGACGCCGGGAGGTTCGTGGCAGGTGCGACCACGGTGGAGGATGGAGAGAGTCCTCCCGGCGCCGAATCTTTCTTCATTCCTTTTCTTTTTCATCCTCTACAACTTCCAAAAAGTAACCATTATCTGTCCTATGAACTCGCACTCGTTCGGGCTTTAGCACCCAACGTGTGAATTCATCGCCGTCTTTCATCATGGGAACCGAATCAAAATTAAACTGTTCCCACCAGATCATTTTCTATTCAACTTGGTCGGGCCGGGTATAAGCCAGCCAGCCAGTGCCGGTACAACGACCAGCGCGAGAATCAATCCAACGCCGCCCAATTCGACCGCCTTTTCAGCGACAGACCAAAACGTGTCTGGCGCGGATTCACACTGATGGTTGCCAGCGTTCATTGCAAGAGTAGCGACGCCGCTAGAAAGCGCGGCGCCAGCTGCGGGAGCCAGAACACCGCCGGATGCAAGAGATCCAGCCAATGCCCCAACACCAGCCACTCCACCGACGATTCCGCTTTTTGTTAAAGCCGCGCAACCCGCGCAGAACGGTGGTATCAGGATGAGCCAGAGTCGGGCCATAATTTTCGATGTAATCGTCTGACGAAAAGATTGGCAAATTCTGGCAAAAAGAATGGCGCGATGGCGTGAGCCATTGTCACTATTGATCCGCCAGCCATGAGAAGGGCAAGGTGCGCGGCACTTTTGAAATGCGCCCACCAAGCGGGCCAGCCGGGCTTAATGTGGTGTGCGTCAAACACCCTCATTTGCTCATCAACCGCTCTTCCATTTTGTCCATTCTCGAT
>Ga0098052_1002884_pt1 | contig 10301 bp, 10 predicted proteins | sample 15_taG_FD_81591 | JGI IMG/M metagenome (GOLD analysis project Ga0098052, IMG submission 81591) | Marine viral communities from the Subarctic Pacific Ocean - 15_ETSP_OMZ_AT15312 metaG | ecosystem: Environmental > Aquatic > Marine > Oceanic | place: Pacific Ocean | collected 2015-01-18 | reverse complement strand
TACGAAAGATTCGTATTGCAGCAGGTAAAGACCCAAACGTATTCCTAGGTTCTCACGAAGTTTATTCCGAGATACAAGGCTTGTATATGCCATCAGTCAGGATTCCAAATCCTTACGGAGAGCAATTAGTACAAGTTGATGTAAACGGTATTCAAACATTCAAAGGAACTGGAGTCGGAATTCACGTAGATTCAATTTACGGAATACCATTCATCCCATCAAAGGATGCCCCAAGTAGCGCAGATGATTCAAGCGAAATCGGAAGATTATTCGCATTAGATACATCAGACGCAGAAGGATATGGTTATCCAAGAATCGGAATCCAAGTAGCAATTCCAACAGAATACTACGAGGCAACTCGAAGATCACCAGCTTATCCATTCGTAAACAACGCCTTTGTTGAAAAAGGTGTTTATCGTACTATGGGTGAAACTGTCTGTAGACACTTCAAATCTCAAGGTAAGATTAGAGATATTAAACTTTAGTCAAACCATTCAAACCCCCCTTTTTCTTTTTTTTAATAAGTTAGTTAAGTTAGCTAAGCTAAGCTAATTAACTTTTTTTACTAGCTAGAACCCTATTTAAGACTTATATAATACGGTATATTTATAAGGGTGAACATTTATAAAAAAACAATGGCAATTACAATCAGTACAGCAGATTGGACAAGCGCTAACGTGAGGAAAACACTCTCACTGAATGCAGCTTTAGTATCAAAATTGCGAATGTATAGTATCAAAGTCACCTTCGGTGCTTCTGATAACTATGTAACCAACGGAGTGTCAGCCGACCTCAAAGAGGGAAGAATCTCTACACTAGTTGCAGTAATACCAACATATACCAATTCTAAAAGAGAAGTAGTATATGACAAAGCAAACGAGAAAATACTTCTTTATGATGTCGGTGGTAACGCAACAGCAGCATTCGCCGAAACACCAAACACAAGCTCAGCTTGTGCATCAAAAGTGTTCGAGTTTCTAGTCATAGGCTACTAGAGTCCAAAATAAGCCTTCTTTTTTTTCTTTAATATTTAAATTCAAGTGATTCATACAATAATTAGTGAGAGTCAGAGACTTACACATTTGTGGCGTTGGAGGATTTAACAACGTTTTACAACTTTTCCCCCTCTAGTGTTAACTATGGGGGGGTCATCTTTATATATGAAGTGATTATAGCACATGTATGGTTGAACTTAATCATGCTGTAAAATCATTCAACAGTGATACCACCATAAAAGGTGATCATGGCGTTGTGGTTAGTGTCTATGTGACAAAAACAGGTGGGAGTGGAGCCAAATGCATATTTAAAAATGGAACTAGTGGCTCTGGAGCTACAGAATTTACTATTTTCGCAGAATCTCAGGGAACGTATGTTGGAATAAACAGGCGTTTTGAAGACGGAATATACGCTGATGTCACAGGCTCAGCAGAATTTACCGTTGTTTTCAAGTAAACTTAAATACAAAGTCAATTTAATCTATATATGGCTGTTACATATTGCACCGTTGAGGATGTCGCTGATTTTCTCAGAGTCCCCATTACTGCTACTAGTACTCCTAATAAAACTCAAGTTGAAAAAATCATCAACAGAAAGGAAGAAGAACTAGATCGTAGAATTGGACATACTTTTGGAAGAGATAAAAAAATAACAAGAGAAATTCATGATTTACCATTATTGTATACTTATGGTTGGGGTACACCTGTATTTTTACAACATAGAAACTGTAGAGACTTTTCATATGCTGCAGGAGATAGGATAGAAGTCTGGGAAGGTGCAGGGTCAAACTATACTGATATTTTGGGTGATGCACAATGGTATGACTTTGAACCAGTTTATGGAAGATTGTTTTTAAGAGGTTATATTTTCACAATTATTAGAAAAAACAGAATCAGAGTAACATATCGTTATGGAGATGAAACAGTTCCATTAGATGTTGCTGATGCTTGTATTAAATTAACTGCAATAGATATTTTAAATTCTAGTTTCAGAATGGATGTTTTACCAGTAGGTTCTAACGGTGCAAATATGGAATCATCAAAGTCAGAGTGGAGAGCAGACGTGGAAAACTGCATAGACAATCGCCAAGAAGTATTCTTTATACCATAGAAATGGCTGGGTCGTGGAAACAAGCCACTAATGCTGGCAAAAAAGTGGTGTCTGGAGCAGATATTGCTGCAGGGGCAGTAAGACAAACACAGGCTCAAGCTGAAAACAAAAAACTAAGGAAGCCAATTAAAAAAATACTTGATGCATTTATTAAAGCAAAAAACGCACAACTACATAGCTTCGCAGAGTCAAATAATATGGCTGGAATGCCATTTAGATTAGAAGTTACAACAGGTGATAAATTATTTCAATTACACCTTTCTATTGATGAACCATTTTTTCATAAAGTGTTTGCAAGAAAATTGTCTTTTCAGAAATGGCTTAGAAAAGAATTTAATGATGGTAACATAAAAGAAGATGTTATGTATGAAATGATGGATGAATATTACCATTTAGAAAAATTGAATAGTGCCAAATCTCGTACTGGGCAATATCTCAAATTATGGAGAAAGTTTAACGCTAAAGAAGAGCATGGTGGAGCATTTCATACACAAACAAAAAAACATGTTAGACACATGAAGGAATCTGGCAGGTGGTCTTTGGAAAGACTAGCAAGTGTTGGGACAAAGAAAAAAATAGGCACCACAACTGATGAACTATCTAGGTTTAACTATAAAGGAAACGTAGAAAAGGCAGTAACTGATTGGATTGAAAATGAAAAAACATTATTTAGTGAGGGGCTTATGTTTAACACTGAGGGATTGGGCATGTCACCAAAACAACAAGCTGATTTTAAAAATATTTTAAAACAAACTGCAACTGACATACAGTCATTATTTACTAGGGTATTTAAAAATGAAGGTGTGGTAAAAGAAATGTTAGAGGACGAGAGTTCTACTATAGCAATGGGCGAGGAGTTTCAAATGCCTGATAAATTTGACAAGGCTTCATTTAATAAAATGATGAAAGGTAAAAAATTACCAATAAAATCAACACCAAAATTTCCTAACATAAACCGTATAAGAGATTGGTATTTAAAAAAGGACATGTTATTTAAATCTGACAAAACGGAAGAATATCTCAATGCAACCCCAAAAGGAAAAATGAATTTTATAGACAGTGCTATATTTTTAATTGGACTTCATATATTTGAGACACCAGTTGCAAAAGGAGGAATTGGTGGAAAAAGAAGTCAACTACGTGGTTTTAATAAAACTGCACGATATGAAGGAGGTAAAAAATCATATATTAATAAACCTGCAATGAAACGTGCTAGAAAAGGAAGAGGTAAGGAAAGGTCAGTACAAAGGCAGAATTTTAGGAAACCATTTTCCCACAGAACTTCTTTTCGTACTAGTACAGTTAAGAGTAAGAGGAAAAGGAATACTTAATAACAGCACAGGAGACATATAAACATGGGAAATTCAAATCTCTATGCAACAGGCACAGACACAAAAAACCTCATTAATGATAATTGGAGTTTAACATCACAACCAGAAGTTTCATTCCAATGGGAAGAAAAATCAGTTGGTTTTATGGATGATAGAAGAGACTTTATCTTGGTAACTCCAACTCATGAAGAACCTAACTATTTTAGTTTGTATGGTCAAGATTTCCTTCATCATATTTATGTCAAAATAGACGTCTACACATATCAAAATTTGGAACATCACGAGAATATAGTAAATGAGTTAGTTTCCATAATAAAGGCAAATATTAGGAGAGAAAACTACGTCGATTTGATACTTCAACAGTCTGACCATGACAATGACACTTTAAGGAATATGTTTAGGCACTCATTCATAATTAGATATAGGAAGCTAAATCCTTAATATTTATATACTTAGTCATTAGATAATAGATATGGTACGAACAGGCTCGCATGGTTATCTAAAATATGGATTTGAAGGCTCGACTTATGCAGGTTCAGCAACAGTCAACAAGAAATTTGGGCTTCAAGACAGATTAACCACATTAACACTAACAAACAACAGAATAAATTTACCAGCTTTAAACAAAAATACTATTGATCAGTTTGCTTATGGTCAGCAACAGGGAACTGCTTCTGTAGGATTTGTTTTGTCTAATCCTTGGATATTTGGAGCTGTTTTAGGCGCACCTAGCACCACAGGCAGTAGCAACCCATATACTCATACTTACCCACATGCATCAAACGGCTTAAATAAAGAACCAAGAACTGTTCAGATTGAAGTAGGTCTTGACGGAGCTTCAGCAGATATTGTTAGAACATTAAAAGGTGGAGTAGTTAACTCACTAAATATAAGTGCTTCAGTAGGAGGAATTATTGAATGCACAACAGATGTTACTTATGGTAAAGAGACAGCACCATCAACATCATTAGGAACGGCACCAGTAAAACCTGCAAGTGAATTTCCATACACTTTCGCACACGCAGAATTAACAGTGGGTGGAGCAACAGTAGTACAATGCCAAGAAGCATCAATCAACTTTACACAAAATACTGAATTACTTTATGGTTTGAATTCACATGCTGCAGTATCTTCATACAGAAGAGTATTGGACATGACAGGATCATTTAAAGCATCTTTGATAAACAAATCACTATTAGAAAAAGTATTAGAACAAGTAAAGGCAGGAACTTCAAGTGGAACATACTCAGAAACAATTGGAGGAAGCCCAGAGTTTAGGTTAACATTCATTAAAGATAATACAAATGAAAAAATTACAATAACAGGATCAGGACTAGCTATTACTGATCATTCAGTATCAGGATTTGAACCTGTAGAACCAATTTTTGAAGAAATTAATTGGCAGTTTAAGACTGTAACAATAGCAGCACTCAACTCTGAGTCAGCAGAAGAGTAGAAAGACTTTTATATCAATCTCTCACACAATATATATGGCTATTAAGAAGTTCGATGTTCTTTTTGGTTCAGAAACAAAAACCATTGAATATGAAGATGATATAACATTTGGTGAGTTAGAAAACATTTTAAACAAATGTTTGGATTTATCAGATGTAGCAAAACCAAAAGTAAACATTCCATTATATAGGCAACTTATTTTAACAACGGTAATAAAAAAAGCACCGTTCAAAGTCAACGAAATTGCCGAGATTAGAAATCTGAAGGTTAGTGAAGCCAAACTTATCATGTCGGAGGTCATGAAAGACTACCCTTTAATGAAATATTTAGAAGAGTGGGTGGAGACATTCGTAGGGGAGGAAATTCAAAATACCTTACCAGTATCTACTATTTCTTCGCAAGGGAATTCGGTTGGACAAAACAACAAGTAAACCAACACGCTTGTAATGATTTAGACGCATTAATACACGCTTGGAAAGACGAGCAGAATAGGATGAATATCCAAGCAAACTTAAATAGAAAGAGATTCTAGGATTTATATGGCAGACGATTTAGGCGACATCCAAAAATCAGTTGAAAAGATGAGTCAGGCTATGACTGACCAGATAAAAAATATAGATGCTTTAACAAAAAAGTTGGATGCACTTACAAATAACATGCAAGGTTTATCTGCTGGCTTTATACAATTCGGTCAAAATATTGATGCCAGTGTTCAAAAAATAATAAAAATGCAGGCTGCAGCAGCAGCAGCAAATCAAATGTCATCTGATGACGCTAAAGATATACAGGATAAGAAAATAAATGAGGCTATAAGGCATGACAAGTGGAGTTCTGATCTTATAAAAGCAAGAGAAAGTTCTAATGAACGACTGAGAAAACATGAAGATCAGCGTATGAAGTCTCGAAGATTATTGGAGGTTGCAACTCGTTCAAATTTACCAATGTTAGGAATGATAACTGAATTAATGGGTACCAGATTGGAAGCTTTGACAGAACGTAAAGCATTAGAAGAAAAGATGAGTCAAGGTATTGCACCAACTGAAAAAGAGCAAGAAAAATATGAAATGTTGGGTGGAAATAAAGGAATGATGGGGTCAAGAATGTATGATAAAATAGATGCTAGTTTTGAAAAACACTTTGGTGGAAATTCAAAATGGAATAAAATGTTCGGTGGTCATGGAAAGGGTGCTGCAATTGGTATGGGTGCAGGAGCTTTAGCAGGTGGTATGGCATTGGGTAAAATGATTATAGATTCATCACCTATGTTTCAACAAATGTTAAAACTACTTAATTTTGGTATTATGATGATATTAAGACCAATAGGTGATTTCTTTGGTTTTATGATGAGACCAATTATGATTATGTTACTTAGAAAATTCATTATACCATTTTATCAACAGTATTTACCAATCATGCAAGAAATGGGTATGTATATAGGAGATATTATAGCACCTGTGTTGCAAAATATTTTGATTGGTATTGGAGGTATTATGAAGATAATATATGGATTATCTCCTTTAGCATTGATAGCAGGTCAAACAAAAGAATATATTCAAGGTGGACTTGCCGATCTTGCAACAGCACTCGGTAGTACCATCAATGTTGCTGAAACACAGCCTGCAATAAGAGATGCAACAGCTATTGTTAGTGCAATAAATGGACAGACAACTGAAACATCATCTAAATTTAGCTTACTTGCATCACAATTAGCTGCACTAACTAATTCACCAAAGAATGACGCTATAAGAACATCACAAGCTAAACTAGCACAGGATATTAATAAGTGGACACAATTTATGTCACCACATTTGAAACAAGAAGGATTACAAAAAATTGGAACAAAAACAACTTCTGCACAGTTGAAGATAGCAGAGGGTCATATGACAGCACAGGAAGCAATGGGTTGGTTTGCACAAGAAATGTTTAAAGGAGGAATTAACAAAATGGCTCATGGTGGAACTATCAATGAACCAATATTAGGTGTAGGACAGTCTGGGCAAAGATATTCATTTGGAGAAAGAGGATCAGAAACAGTTATACCAAACGGTGGTTCAGGAGGATCAAATATAACAATAAATGTTTATGGAGATGTTGATGACAGAACAATGAACACATTTGAAGCAAAAGTTCTAGAGGTATTAAACAAATCTAATAGTAGGAGAGGAATTTAGATGGGAGTTATTTATTTAAGAAGATTTGATGAGTCAGGAGGTTCAGGCTATATTTCATATTGGTACCAAATTCCTATATTTGATGATTTGAGTATTGACTATAATTCCCCTGCATCACCAATGCCTTTACCAGAAGAAGATGATGAGTCGCAAGTTGTGGTCAAGATAGAGGGCAACTCTTCTACTGTTTCTATTAGTTGGCTTATCAAAGAAGAGAGTTCAAACATGGGTGCAGCCAATACAACACAGGGATTTACATGGGGAGCAAACATACAAAAAGTATGGGAGCAAGTAAGTTATTTACAAACTAAATTTGTTCCAAAATCAGTTAGTGATAGTTTTGAATTTTGTATAGACGCAGACAGTGATATTACGAATGTATTTTCACAGAATGCACCATTTGATTTTAAAAAGGCAGGAACTATAACAAAAGTAAGTTTTAGAGTTCCAAGTAATGAGCCTGCAACAATACGTGCATCAATAACATTTATGGTAGGTGATGTAGTTACAGCATATGCTTTAGATACACCATCCTCACCAAAAGATTATGCTGTGGCATCTGGGGCTGCAGGCAGATTGGATGCTTCTTGGACTGCACCAAGAACAACTAATGGAAGTGTTACTTATACTGTGTTTTATAGGGAAGTGGGAACATCTGCATGGTTAGACGAGCCTGACATATCTTCAACATCTGTTCAAATAACATTAGGTTCTTCTGCTAATGGTAAAACATATGAGGCATATGTAAGGGCAAAGAATTCTAACGGCTATGGAGAGCGCTCGCCAACGTTTACACAGGTAATTGCAAGTTGACCAAAAAATTAGTTAAAGTGCTAATTACAAATTCAGGTGGCACACAGGAAATAAAACCAATATCTTCAATTATAAGAAAAGAGGGAACAAGAACAGTTGACACAGCAGAAATTGTAGTTCCTGCACAGGTAAATGTAAATGAAAACGACAAGGTACAATATATACAGGATATAGGAGATGTTTCAAACCTAACTGCCGTTTATAATTTTCAAGGAACAACCAAAGACGAAGGTGGATATGGTCTTGATGGTGATGATTCATTTGATGATATTGTTAACCCAAATGAAAGTAAATCTAGTGGGGGTAATACTTATGCAAATACATCAACACAAGCAACACGAAATAGAATGAATTATGGAATAATTTATCATGGAACAAAAACAACCATAGACCATGATTCAAAATTTGATTTTGCAAGACAATTTGATATTGTAGTTACATCTTCTTTAAGAACTGTAAGTTCATCAGGAGCAACTCTTGGAGATAAAAAAATATTTTTTAGTAAAATAGATTCTTCAGGCAATGGTATAGAAATTGGTGTTATTTTCAAACAGCAACCATATGGTTCTGGTTCAGCAGTAGATAATAAGTGGGCTACTTATGCTAGAGTAAGATATAATTCTATAGAAAGGGAATTTAGACAAGATTGGAGTTATACATCAAGTAATGCTGCTGTAAATGCACCTATAGCAGGTAAAGGATTTACAATTAGATTATGGAGAGAGGGTGATAATAAAATAAGATTTTCCTTTAACGGACTTGAAAAAGGTTCATGGTTTAATGGAAACACATCATTGGATTCTTTAACATTAGATACTTCAAACACAGGATCAAGTGATTCACCAAAACCTCCATACACCTTAGCAACAAATAATGATATTTGGCTAGGTCAGGGAAGAGATGGTTCTAATAATGCAACTAATGATTGGGATGGAATAGCATATCAATTGAAAATATACACAGGAGGGCATTTAAATAATAATGAGGCACAAATACTTATCATGAGTGCATCAACACCTACAACAATAAAGTTCAGTGGAACAGTTTTTAGGGTTGATGATAAAACAAAAAACAAGAGAATTTCTTGTAAAGGAGATGGGAATGTTATTTTAAATCACACCTTTAACTCATCACAGTTTAGTAACAGTGTTCCAGCAGATTCATCATATGTTACTAGAGTTTCAGTGGGAGGAGTAAAAAAGAATTTATATCCTATAACTACAACAACAAACTTGGTTAAATCTCTCTTAAACTTAGCAGATTCATCATTTGAAGTAATAAGTACTAATTATACAAGTCATACATTAACAGGTCAATATATTGCAGAGGGTTCATTCCTTGCAAATGTAAGAACTATTTTGAATGGTTTGTCACAAACTGCATTTTGGTCTAATGGAGTAAAGACATTCTTTTTAGAAGATGATAGTGGTATAACAACAGGTCTAACATTAAAAAGTGGACAGGGTGAGGAAAGCAGAGGAGTTAAAATATTAGGTATGGGAAAGTCTGATAACTATTTAGTCAATGATGTAGAGTTAGTCGGTAGGCAGTTTTTAAAACATGCATATGATTCTGTTGGGACAGTTTCAAATGGAACCACACATACAACAAGCAAGTTCCCTGTTAATTTAAGAATAACACATGGGTCAGATTTAATACCACTAATACAAGACACAGATTATACTGTTAATTATGATGAAAGAAAAATAACATTTTCAAATAGTAAGACATTAGTAAAAGTAGAATATGATTATGAAGATACATCTGCCTCTACAGGCAATTCATTCACACATAGTGATTCTACTTCAATAAATACATATGGAAAAAGAACTCGAAGATATTTTGTCCCACAATTAGCAAAATATGGGGATTTACAAAGATTAGGTCAATATTTAATTATAAATAACAAAGATACCAGACAACGATACCAAATAGAATTACCTTATTTGGCTAATAATCTAAGGGAAAATCATAAAATTTCAATCGTAAATAGAAAGGGATCAGCAGATGTAATAGTAAAACAGATAACTTGGCATTATCCTGAAGGTAGAACAACCATTCAGGCAGGGGAAAACTTAATAGATGGCTTTGATTTGGATCAAGTTGATTCTCTTGCTACTGCCTCAGCAGTATCTTCTATTCAAAAGACAAAGGTGTAGAAGAGAATACTTAAATACTCCCTATGAGGTTATATTGTATAATGATTAGTTTAACAGAGGGAAATGGAAACACAATCCCAGAAACAATCGATCCTAAGAACAACATTTGTGTAGTTCTAAAGAAAGAAGATGGAACAAAACATTGGTTTTATGGAGCAAATATAGTCACAAATGATGGCGATATTTATTATGCAAAATTAGCTTGTTCAGAAACACCTTCTTCAAATGAAGACTTTAGAGCAGTTGCAAGTGGAGCAGGAGCAACC
>Ga0098052_1002880_pt1 | contig 10310 bp, 3 predicted proteins | sample 15_taG_FD_81591 | JGI IMG/M metagenome (GOLD analysis project Ga0098052, IMG submission 81591) | Marine viral communities from the Subarctic Pacific Ocean - 15_ETSP_OMZ_AT15312 metaG | ecosystem: Environmental > Aquatic > Marine > Oceanic | place: Pacific Ocean | collected 2015-01-18 | reverse complement strand
ATTAAAGCAACTGAAATGGGGATATTAAAATTATCTTCTGATCAAAGAACGTTCAGTTGGGGTAGTAACAATAGAAAGTTGATGAACGTCCCATTTGATGAACATCCATATTCAGCTTTAGCTCAATGGTTTAAAACTGACGAAGGAATGGAGATTTACTCCAATATTGAAAAAAGATTAAAATAATCTAACTGTAGATGCAATCGCTCTATGGGGCGATTGCAAACTACAAAATCTAATTATATGGAAAAATCAAAAGGATTAGGAGATTCAATAGAAAAAATTACAAAAGCAACTGGAATCAAAAAAGTTGTAGATACAGTTAGCAAGATAACCAACAAACCTTGTAATTGTGGAAAAAGGAAAAATACTTTAAATAGATTGTTTCCTTATAATAATAAATAAAAAATATGATATTCGTAGATACAGTATACCAAAGAGTTTTAGCGTTAGCCAATAAGGAGCAAAGAGGTTATATAACACCTCAAGAATTTAATCTATTTGCTTGTCAAGCTCAATTAGAAATAATAGAGCAGTATTTTTACGATATAAATAGATTTAGTAGGTTTCATGGTAATGATACAGAATACTCTGATATGTTAAATTTACTTAATGAAAAAGTATTAGAAATATCTACTTCAACAACACTATCCGTAGCAACTAATGGGGTAGCTGTTTTACCAGGTGATCTATATAAGTTAGGTACAGTAACGTTTGGAGGGGTTGAAGCTGATATGGTAAGCGCTAGTGAGATTGCTAAGTTAAATAACTCAAAAATAACTAAACCTACGTTCAGCATTTACGGCGTGAAATCGCCTGTATATATAAAACAAGGTTCAAATATAATCCTATCCCCAGCTCCAACATCGACGTATTTACAAGGTTTAAATACAACTATAACATATATTCCACAACCTGCTTGTCCTTATTGGGGTTACGCTGTTATTGATGAAAAAGCTATGTATAACGAATTTGCTTCAGTTCAATTTATATTACACCCCTCTGACGAATCAGAGTTAGTTAATAGAATATTAGGTTTAGCTGGTGTTACAATACAGAGACCAGAGTTAACCTCAGTAGCGACGCAACTTGAAGCAACAAAACAAACAATAGAAAAACAATAAATAAATGGGATTATTAGACAATACTTCACAACAACAATATTATAGTAATAACGATTATGGTAATTATCAATTTACATCTTTAGATAATATTATAAATCAATTTATGGTTGCTTATGTTGGGGAAGATAAAATTATATCTAAAGTAAAAAGAACAGACGTAGCATTTCACGCTCAAAGAGCAATGCAAGAATTATCTTTCGATACGTTCAAATCCTGTAAGGCGCAAGAAATTACAGTGCCCGCTTCACTACAAATGATCTTACCTCAAGATTACGTTAATTACACAAAAATTAGTTGGGTGGATTCTGCTGGTATAAAACACTTGATGTACCCAACATCTAAAACATCAAATCCAAATTCAAATCCATTACAAGATTCTGATGGTGAGTTTTTACTTCAAGCTGTAGGAAATGTAGATGATGATGCGGCTTTACCTGGAGTAATTACTTTAGATGGAGAATATAAAGATATTTTAGTTGGAATGCGTGTTAGTGGTCCCTATGTAGATGGTTTACGTGTTATAAAAGTTTCAAATTCTAGTGGTATTACTACAATAACTGTTGGAACGATAGTTGGCTCAACATACACTCCAGTTATTCCAGTTGATACTTTTAACGGAGCAACGTTAACTTTTACGCGTGTAAACGGTTATTTAGTATTACCACAAAAATCATCTGTTATAGTTGAAAATTTAGATTGGAATATTACTGATTTTAAAATAAATTTTAATACCGTTGCTGATATGAGTGGCGTAGAAATTGGCATGCTAATCCATCATGAAGATTTTCCACCAAAAACTTTTGTAGAAGATGTCTCTACGGTTGATTTATCTATTAAAGTTTCTCAATTACCACTAGTATTTGCCGCAGCTAATTCTGCTGAAGTAACTTTTATTTCTCCAGATTTAGTAGACACAGACACTTGGGCTAATTACAAATCAGCTACACCTTCTGAAAATCAAGATAATTATCAAGACGATACTTATTGGCCAGCGGAAGGATCAAGATATGGGTTAGATCCACAACACGCTCAAGCTAACGGATCTTTTTATATAGATTGTAAGTCAGGAAAAATTCATTTTAGTTCTAATATTAGTGGGAAAACTGTGATATTAGATTATATAAGCGACGGTCTTGGTACAGATGAAGAGATGCAGGTTCATAAATTTGCTGAAGAAGCGATGTATAAGTGGATTGCGTACGCTATATTAGCTACAAGAGCAAATACTCCAGAATATCAAGTTCATAGATTTAAAAAAGAAAGATTTGCTGAGATTAGAAAAGCAAAATTAAGATTATCAAACATTAAGTTAGAAGAAATTACTCAAATTTTAAGAGGTAAGTCGAAACAAATAAAACATTAATTAAATGCCAGAGTTAAAACACAATTTTATACGAGGTCGAATGAATAAAGATCTTGATGAAAGAGTTGTTCCAAATGGTGAGTATAGAGACGCTGTAAATATACAAGTATCGTCTTCAGAAAACTCAGATGTTGGAACTATACAAAATATACTAGGTAACGTTTTGGTAGATGATTACGTTGAAGGGCTTTATCCTGAAAAAGCAGCATGTATTGCCACTGTTGCTGATGAGAAAAACGATAGCGTGTATTTCTTCGTACAACAAGTAGAGCCAAGGTATGTTATGTCGGACTCAGTGGATGTGACTTTCAAAATACAAGATGGCAAACTTCTTTACAGAAGTAGAGAAGATATCGCGGCGTTTCAATTTAACCACAATGGCTGTGCGATTAATGCAGAAAACGCAGGTTGGGATTTTTCGGTTTCTGCAAGTAATTCTACTGTGATTGGTTTTCAAAATATGATTGATAGTGTTATTCCAGCAGGTCATGGAACATTAGTTACAGTTGGTGATGGTGTAACTCAAGGTTGCTTATCAAATTTTATAATATCAGATACTTCAGGAAATGCTTTGACTGTTGCGCCTTTGGATGGTGATTATGCTAATCGCGTTCTCACAGATTTGCCTTATTTTTCTTTTAGAGATTTAATAATTGAGCACGCCCACTCTATAGGAGTGATGTTAAGTACAGATCCAACCCCAAGTAGATTAGAACCTGTTTTTGTTGATACTTACAAAACTTTTTGCCGTTTGAACATGGATGTTGTGTACCAGAGTTTATGGGCGCAAAATATATATACTTTAACAATACCAACAGTAGAAACGGATGGTCCTAACGATCAACCACCAGCGATAAAAAACGGCATGACAGTGTCTATTTATGATGCAGTTAGTGGGCAATTTTCAACACACAAAGTTATTCGCACTAGTATTTCTTCAGAGTTTCTTAGTGGCATTCCTGGAAGTAATGCTTTAGTAGAGGTTGAACTTGACACACCTATTCAATGGGCTCCAACGGGAAATGAATTACTTACATTTTCTAGTCCTAAAGTGTTATTTCCTTGGAGTAATAAGCAAAAATCATGGGGCATTATGGCTCACACAGAATTAAACTATATAACTGGAATTAATATAATTGATAATTTATTATTTTGGACTGATGATGTTGGAGAACCTAAAAAAATAAATATAAAAGATAGTAAAGACGGAACAAGGATACTGGCTGGATTTGCTCCGTTTCCAACTTGTTTAGCTTATAAAGAGCAATGGAATTATAATAATATCCCATCTTCTTTCTTGCCTAATTCCTGGATTGCTCCTTATAAAACAGAACCAGCTGCAGAGCAGCATATAACCGTTATAAAAAAATCTCCAAAGACAGCCCCTACGCTAGAGATGTATACCAACCGAGAAGATGGTATTAACTATTCTGGGGTGATAACAATAACATCAGCACCATATATTAGTGACAGTAGTATATTAGATAACGTAGGGAATAGCCATCCAACTAATTATGATTTCTCACCATACTCTATTGGTGACACTATATATTTGAAAATAGACTCAAATTTAGATGGTAATAGTACCTTCGATCTTACAGAGTGGTATACCGCTATAATGTTAGGTATAAACCCAGCTGTTGTGTTAAAAGAATATACTGATAATGGTACACAACCTTCTACACCAATTACAAATTATAGAATTAAAGGTAACGTTATTGATTGGGTAAATGCTAACTACGACTCAGCAAGTGGCGATGTAAAGGTAGCTATTAAAATAACCTCAATAGATGGTTTTCCACCAACACCAGACGCAGGCGCAGGTACTCGTAATTATGTTATAGATACTTTTTTAGATGATGAAAAATTATTTGAATTTAAGTTTCCTAGATTTGCTTATAGATGGAAATACAAAGATGGTGAATACTCTTGCTTCTCTCCTTTTTCAGAAATAGCTTTTTTACCAGGAACTTTTGATTATCATCCTAAAAAAGGTTATAATTTAGGAATGGTTAACAGATTAAAACACGTTAATATAAATAACTTTTTCAACAGAGAACAAACGCCAGATGACGTTGTTGAAATAGATATATTATATAAAGATGAAGTCTCAACAAACATATATGTTGTAACAACTCTAAAATCCTCAGACGAAATATTTATACCACTTGTAGGAGTTACACTCAATCATTGGGAGTGGAACACGTTTAGATTATCCTCAGAGACAATACAGTCTATTGTTCCTTCAAATCAACTATTAAGACCATGGGACAATGTTCCTAAACAAGCTTTATCACAAGAGATTGTTGGTAATAGAATTGTTTATGGTAACTATTTACAAAACTTTGACTTATTAGAAAATACTCTACTTAAAGGACCCTATAATTTATCTAACTTTAATTTCTATATAGAATCAACTAGTGTACCGTATTCTTTCACTGGGAAAAAATCAATAAAGTCACTACGTGAGTATCAACTTGGCGTTGTCTTTACAGATGAATATGATAGACAAACACCAGTTATTTCTAGTGGTGCAGCAGCGGTTAAAGTAGACAAATCATATTCCTGGAAATCTAATAACTTTTCTATATCATTCAATCAATCATATCCAGTTAATATGGATAGGTTCAAATTCTTTATAAAAGAAACAGCAGAAGAGTACTATAACATGGCTATGGATCGCTTTTACAATGCTGAAGATGGTAATATTTGGTTAGCTTTTCCGTCGTCTGATAGAAATAAAATTGATATAGATACGTTTTTAATTCTTAAAAAAGGCTTAGATGATAGTGTTCAAGTTACTGAAACCGCTAGGTATAAAGTGCTTGCTATCGATAATGGGGCACCTGATTTTATTAAAACATCAAAAGTATTAATATCAGAAGAAACACACTCTACAACACTAAATGATATTTTCGGAAACACAATGGCTGGTGCGCCGGGCTTAAGTGATAGTTCGTTTAGTGTAAACTATGACGTTTTCTACGGTACTAGTGGTGCTAACATGCATGAAATAGATGATACTTTGTATGTTGAGTTTGCTCAATCTGACAGTAATCAAGTTTCTAACAGATACGAGGTTACTGAATTAACTTGTGATTGGGATGAGGAAAGCGATACTCTGGCTAGTAGTAAATATCATTTTAGAATAAAAGAAAGTTTTAGTAGTGACGTTACTTTTATAACAGATGACCCTACAGGCCTTAATTCTACAAGTATATCTGCTGGTACAAAAATGCGAGTATACAGATATAAAGTTGAAAATAAACCGGAATTTGATGGTAGATTTTTTGTTAAAATATTAATTGATGACGTTTTTTCTAAATACATAAAAAAAGTATATGAAGAAGTTGGTGTTGATTACAAAATTGTTGCTTCGCGGGATTTGTATAAACTACCAAAAGATTTTAGCGATAATGTTTGGTCATCGACAGCATCCAATATAGGGTTTGATTATGCAAAAAATGCTTACAACCAATTAGCGCATTACAAAACTGAGTTTAAGTCTTGGTTTCAAGATTATAAATTTCAAAATGGATCTTCTTCTGGAACTCCGTACACGGGAGTTAATATTATTTATGAGGGCCCAGAATATACTGATCATTGGACCTGGGAGGATAGTTTTTGTGAAACAGCATATGGTTGGACCATGTACTATCACTGCATAGCAAACCCAACCAGTGGATATGATGCACATAATGACATAACTAACTTCAACTCTACTCCACCACCCGCATACTGGTTTATAGATGAGGGTATTTTTAGAGGTTATAGATGGAATGAGGATATGAATACTAAATATGGAGAGATAGGTCCAGCTGGAAGTGTTTACCAAAACAGTAATGATTCTGCTTATGATTTCAAAGGCACAGGTATTACTCCAGATCCAATTAATCAAAACTGGACTTTAGATCTTGGTTTTGGAGGTATATGGAGTAATGAATGGCAATGGAAAGATCCTGATGTAAATTGGATTAATACTACTTGGGTGGATGGGGAGGATGGAGCTGATGATAATAATTATCACACTACTTATGATACTATTGAGGATTTTTACAAGATAGGTATTACGGGTGGTAATATAAAACATGTTAATCAGTCAGACATTGTATCTAAGTTAATCCCAGGTCAACGATTTAGATTCGCTGAAGACCCTTTAAAAACAATATACACTTTAAGAGCTGGTGTTGACCAAAACAATAGAATTAGATATAGAAGGAACGATGAAAAGATGCCGGATGATGGGGCAGGAGCTTATATGATTCAAAATCAAAAAGGAGATTGGGCGGATACTACTAATGCCGGATATTATGTTGCTGGAATTGATTTTATTCACCCAGCGGCGCAACATGACAATAGACAAGGAACTAGTGAGAGGATAAATACAGCGTTTACAAACCCAGCAAACTTTACAAAAAACTTTGGTTTAACTGTTGAGCCAGAAATAACTTGGGATCCCACGGCTATTAGTGCAACTGGTTTAATTGATGGTGGCTATGACTTAACATTAACTACACCATTAAGTGGATCAACTTGTTTGGACTGTGATAATTGGAGTATTCCTAATGACTTTCAATTAATTCTTGACTCTATACTAGGTTTAGACGCTACTACTGGAGTAAATATACAGTTAACTGTTGGGATGGCTTTGAGTGAGTACACTGATATGTCGACGAGTACAGTTACGAATCCACCGCAAAATATGATAGTGAAAAGTATTCAATACGATGGTGGCAGTGATAAATATTATGTAGGTTTGACAGGTAGTGAATATGCTCACAAAAGTACCCAAAACTTCAAACCTAAAATCAATACTAGTTTAAAGTTTGGACAACCAGTAATGAATGGTTTTAGTCCTATTTTTATAGAAAATTACCACCATAATCTAGGTTATAATACAAATGATATTCTTTTTGATGCTGTTGGTTATACTTTAGAGTTTATCGAACCAATTGATGATATAGAAATAATGCCGGAGAACCCGGCGGTTTGGGAGACCGAACCAAAAGAAAATACACCCTTAGATATATACTATGAGGCAAGTGGATCTTTACCAACCGTGCTGGATTCTACTAACTTTTTTAGTTTACTAAGCAAAGGCACCTACCAAAGTGCTGCTTTTTCTACTATTGACATCTTTCACGTGAGCACTAGTACTAACGAGTTAAATTTGGGTGTTGTAAAGGCTACAGACTTAAATAGTGTTTTAGGAATAACGCTAAACCAAGTTGGATCTCCAGTTGGTTTTCCTTGTATCGAGCCTGGTGGTTGTGTTGGTAGCACTTTAACAGAAACTATTCTAGGTGATGAACTTATTATACACGGTCATAATGTTAACATTAATATACCAATAATTGGTTTTGATGGGATTGTAACTAGTGGTGGTGAAGAATATGCTGAATACTTTATAATTGATACTGATTTATTTAAAAATGGTACTTTTAAACCAAGCTGGTTTAATTGCTATTCATTTGGAAATGGAGTTGAATCTAATAGAATTAGAGACAACTTTAATTTACCATATATAAAGAATGGTGTTAAAGTTTCTACCACGGTAGCTACACAGTATAAGGAAGAGCGTAGATCGCATGGTTTAATATATTCTGGTATATACAACTCTATATCTGGTACAAATAACTTAAATCAATTTATTCAAGCAGAGAAAATAACCAAAGATATAAACCCATCTTACGGTAGTGTTCAAAAACTATTTACTAGAGACTCGGATTTAATCGCTCTTTGCGAAGATAAAGTTTTAAGAATACTAGCGAATAAAGATGCTTTATATAATGCTGATGGAAACCCACAGTTGACAGCCACTGGTAAAGTGTTAGGTCAAACTATACCCTTCGTCGGTGACTATGGTATATCTAAAAATCCAGAATCATTTGCGTCAGAATCTTATAGAGCTTACTTCACAGATAGAGTTAGAGGAGCTGTTTTAAGGTTATCACGTGATGGGTTAACAGCTATATCTGACCACGGTATGAGAGATTGGTTTAGAGATAGAATGAAGGTAACAGGTAAACAGGATGATAGTGGTTTTATCGCACTTAGTGGAATTGGGACAATATCTGGTGAGAGCAAAATACTTGGTAGTTTTGATGATAGACAAAAGGAATATAATGTAACGTTCAATCCACTTTGGAATATCTCGGATTTCAACCCGATGCACAATGACATGGGCGTGTTTGGTCATACGGGAGAAACTGTTCTAACCACCAATATAAAACACACCGTTCCTGTAACAGTTTCTTTTAGGGAAGATTCTAAAGGTTGGGTTAGTTTTAAATCTTTTGTTCCAGAACAAGCTATAAGTGGTAATAATGATTATTTTACATTTAAAAGGGGAAAGATGTGGAAGCACCATATTCCTGTTACAGGCAGCGGAGCTGATAGTAGTACTATTATAAATTACAATACTTTTTATGGTGATGGTAATTTCTTCCCATCTACATTTAACGTGTTGTTAAATGATTCTCCGGAAATAGTAAAATCTTTTAAAACTTTAAACTACGAAGGCTCGCAATCTAGATCAATTTTAAATATAGAAGATGATCAATATCACAATTTAAATACGAAGAAAGGTTGGTACGTTAGTAGTATATTTACAAATAAAGAGACGGGTAGTTTAAAAGAATTTATAGAAAAAGAAGGTAAATGGTTTAACTATATTACTGGAAACCCAATATCTACTAGTTCGGACGGTCATTTAGTAAGAGGTTTTGATGCTGGTGCTTTTGCTATTCAAGGACAAGGTATGTTAAAAGTAACCCCTATTGTAATAGGTATCTTAGGATGTATGGATCCAGCAGCTTTTAATTATGATCCGTTAGCGACTATTGATGACGCTGGTTCATGTATCGCTGTAGAGAATGGTTGTACAGATCCAGCAGCTACTAACTATGATCCAAATGCAAATACTGATGATGGTTCATGTATCTTGCCTGGATGTACTGATCCAACTGCTTTTAATTACGATGCTAACGCGAATCAAGATGATGGTAGTTGTATTGCAACTGTTTTAGGATGTACAAACGCGGCAATGTGGAATTATAATCCAGCAGCTAATGTAGATGATGGTTCTTGCGTTCCATTTATCTATGGTTGTACAGATGTAACTGCAGATAATTATGATGGAGCTGCTAATTCAGATGATGGGTCATGTACTTATACTATTTTAGGTTGTACAGGCCCAACGGCTTGTAATTATGATGCTAATGCAACTGTAGATGATGGTAGTTGTTTGTACTGTAATGATATACTTGCTAATAATCATGATGGAGCAGGTTGTGATAGTGGTTGTGAGTACTGCGAAACTTCTTGGGATAATCCTACTAGTAGTGAGACGCTAACTCAAACGTCCTCAACAGCAAATTCTATTACTGCTGAATGGGTAGTACCAACTGTTAGTTCACAAGCATCAGGACTTACCGCGATAGTAAATACTTACTTAATTGAAGCTTATGATCCAGGTGGAACACTAGTTTATAATACAACTATAAACGCTACACCTCCAGGTACAACTATGTCACACACTGCACCTGGTTTGAATATCAACACAACGTATGTAATTCAAGTAACAGCGTCTTGTAGTAATTCACAAGGAGTAGTCGCAGTTATTAACGCGTCAACACTTGCTGGTGTATTTGGATGTACAGATGGCACTGGGATAAACAATCCTAGTGGAAGTTGGAGTGCTTGTAATTACGATCCATCTGCAACAATAGATGATAACTCTTGTTTTTACGATACTTGTGTTGGGTGTAATATCCCTGGATATATAGAGTTTTGTGATGATTGTTGGGATCCGGCTCCAAATT
>Ga0098052_1002879_pt1 | contig 10310 bp, 19 predicted proteins | sample 15_taG_FD_81591 | JGI IMG/M metagenome (GOLD analysis project Ga0098052, IMG submission 81591) | Marine viral communities from the Subarctic Pacific Ocean - 15_ETSP_OMZ_AT15312 metaG | ecosystem: Environmental > Aquatic > Marine > Oceanic | place: Pacific Ocean | collected 2015-01-18 | reverse complement strand
CTGTCTGTGCTACACGCGAACTCACCAAAGACATCTACATAATGTTACTTATGCAGCAAGAGCAAAAGCTCTTGGGAACTCAATAATGTTATTAGCATTTATTTTTTCAACCGATATTTAAAGAGGCCAACGATTATCCTCTACATGCACTTTTCGACTACACACCTATGTCGAAACCAATTCACCCCCATATTAAAATGGGATAATCCCAAAGAACGCACCTAAAAATATTAGGTAACCTTAGTATAACCTACAAATGAGAAAAGTCAAGCCAAAAAGAGGAATATCTTGATTTTATTGAAAAATAAGCTATACTTAACGTAAGCGAGGCAATAATTATGCTCATTACCATAATAACCATCATCCTAGCACTTTCCATTCTCTTCTTTCAACATTCCATCCTTAAAAAAGAAAAGGAAATTATGGAAGAACAAAATAAAGCCTTGATTGACTGCTCGCAATATAAAGTCATTTACAAAAATCAAAATAAAATGATCATTCATACATATGATTGTATTATGCAAAAAAATAAAATGATTACAAAAGAAACTGTCTTTGAAAACTTTTTGTACGCAAATACAGTATTTCATGACAAAGATATAGAAATAATTGTGGAAGGAAAAGTCTACTTACTAAAAAAACAATTTCCAAAAGAAAATATTAGAGTTTTATTCCCAAAATAAATTCTTACCTTCCAAAATAAGTTATAATATATTATGCCTAATTTAAATTCATATCAAGATTTCCCACCATGTGAATGGGGATGGTCAGAATCCGAATGGTCTGAAAATGAAATTTATAGATCAAATAACCAAAACACTGATTATAATTTTGATGAAACTGATGGCACATTATGGTGCCACAATTACCCAAACGAAGCATTAGACATAATCGCCTTTGTTCCATCTGAACACAATACCTTTATTCAAACGCAAAAGGTAAATGAAATCTTTAACATCATATGTATTAATAAATAATGAAAAGTTCCTGGGTAAATAAAAACTTAAAAATCATTAATATGATTCCATATAAAGTGGAAGAACTCGGATATTTATATCTATTCGAATGCGCAAGACCTACTGAAAATGGTAAAGATGTTCCATTCTTACAAATGACTCAAACATTTCAACCATATAAATTACATCTGGCAGCAAATAACCTATATAGAGAACTTAAAAGCCTAAATGTAGAATTCACATCGTTAAATAGAAAAAATAATAGAGATATTCAATGGGCAATTGAAAAAGCTATAAAAGAACATGATAAAGTTGATGAAATTAATCATGACGAATTAGATGAAGAATATTGGAATTATAAGGAAGAACCATTCGCTGATCCAGATGAAGTTAGCGAAATAGTAAAAAATCAAATTACTAAGTGGAAAAAGGAAGATGAAGATGAATGGTACACAAGCGCTAAAAATTTCATAAAACACATCATGCATAAAAAATCATAGGGTTTTATTTCCACCTTGTTGAACAATTAAACAAATAAACATTTTTTGGAGTGAATAATGAACGATACAAAAATAGAAACTAATGAATTGGGACAAACTGTTCTATATTTAAGTAAAGAAGATTGGGAAGATTATGGTAAACAAGCTGGATTCTTCCCAGAAATTACTAAAGAAGCAAATACTGAAGAAGAAACAACATCAGATACACCAACATCAACTGATGCATATAATCTGAAACTTGCAGAACTATCTGAAGAAATACAACTTCTTAAAAGTCAATTAAATACACAAGAAATTGAAGTTAAAGAATCAAGCAATAAAAACTCTTTAATTGATAATACAGTACTTATTAAAGAAGATAACGGATTTAATGAAGAAAATTATCCCAACCTTCTTGCTCAACAAAATCAAGAAGGATTAATTGGCGCATTCGCTCCAAGACCATAAAAAAATAAAAGGGAAAAGTAACATGAAATTAGTTAAAAGTGCAAGTGGCAAAAATAAAATTAAGATGTCTCGTGCCGAATGGACAAACTTAGGGAAAAAAGCTGGATGGGGTGAGAGACCTCCATTTCATAGAAGAAGAGAGGAAATTGGTGAAGCCATGAAAGATATTCTAAGACAGTTAAGTGATCCAGATTTACTTACTAGAGCACTTAGAGAAGCTACAGATCCTGAAATCAAAAAATCCTAAAGGAAAACCCAAATATGCCTGAAGAAGCGATAACCGAATATCGTAATAATCAATCGAATTGGTCACAGAAAGACTTTATACGCAATAACTACAAAACTTCAACTGATAAAGATTTCCTAACTAGAGCCCTTGAATACACCAAAGATCCTATGGTCGCAGATTGGATTCTGAACAACCCAAACTGCCCAGAAGAAGCTAAAGAAAAATACCTTCAGAATAACCAAGTATAGAAATCCTAGAGGAGAGAATTAAGGAAAGCCCAGCAAATAAAGGTGCAGCAATTCAGTTATTGCCCAATTAAAGAATAAACTATAAAATAACACCTAATTAAATAGGAAACAAGTAACATGAAATTAGTTAAAAGTGCAAGTGGAAAAAATAAAATTAAAATGTCTCATGCCGAATGGACCGACTTAGGCAAAAAAGCTGGATGGATGAAAGTTGCACAACAAACAATTTCAATTGATTACAATAGGCTATTACAAGCAATTGAGAACAAAAGCTTTTGTACTGATCCAACACAACACCCATCAGCGTGGTCAGATACCATTGCTGGGGTCGTTTATTCTGGAATGACAGGCAACGGACAAGAAGGCGTGTCAATATACAACCAGCTTACAAATAATCAAGGCAATAAATCTGCCATGTCACAACTATATAACTCCACAGTATCAACAGCTACCAAAGATGATGGAGGATGGGCACAATGGGACGTTATGGGAAAAGGATGGAAAGGGCCTAAAGATACCAGAGAAAACCTAAATTTTTACTTTACTATTGAGAAAACTCCCGAAAATGTACAAAAATTCCTTAAACGCTTGCCAAATTTAGTTCAGCACTTAAGGACATATTCAACCCAAAATCAGTCTAGACTTTCGTTCAAAATACCAATAACTATTGGTGCTTTTGCTGGACATAATGATACATTGAAGGTCTATTTTAATAATTTGGAAATAAAAGACACTGTAAATCAGTTAGTAACCAATTGGCTGTCAAGTAATGGAATATCTACATCAACAAGAACCCATAACTTTGGGCAAGATGTTGGTAAAGAATCTTATGGAGTAAGAATAGCTATGAGAGCACAATCTTGGGTTCAACAAGCAGTTCAACAAGGACACGAACCACAATTAATACTTGAAGGATTCAAGAATCTTGAAAGTAATTTCTTCAAAGATGCTGTACAATAATTTTATCATTAAATCTTTGCACCAAGATGGTTGGGTTAAGAATGAAAAAATAAATACTTGGCGTACTCCCAAAGAAAGTACACCTAAATGGCAACCTGATGTCCCAAGCTTCCCTATAGACTAGGGAAATCTGACTCCAACCCATAAAAATCTTCATAGACGACTTGAAAAGCGTCAAAACCATGATATACTATTGGGGTAGCCTGAAAAGTCCTTCCTACAAAATTGTTTTTTGTATAGGAGTTCAGGCATTCTTAAAAAATGTAGAGAAATTGAAATGTTAGTATTAGTTAATCAACAAAATAATAATCAAAACCAAACCCGTATGGGCTTGGGATGGTTACTTGTTGCCTAATTAGGAATAACATTACAATCCCCCTAAGCCCTTTCGGTCCCCCCTGAAAGGGCTTTTTTATTGCCTATTTTTTACACCCTTTCTTATAAATAACTCAAAATTTAGGCGCGTTCTTTAAAAATAAATATTAAAATGTAGACTTATGGTGTAATTCGGTGAGCATAAGAAGCTGTTAACTTCCTGGTCTAGGTTCGAGTCCTAGTTAGTCTGCCACATTTTTTAAAATAGCCCCTTGGTGTAAGGGTAGCACAGAAGGTTTTGAACCTTTTGGAAACAGTTCAAATCTGTTAGGGGTTACCAAATTTATAGGTTCCAGAGTGTCCCGAACGGTAAGGGTTTCGATTGTTAATCGAATATGGGGTTGATAGCCCCTTTATAGGTTCAAGTCCTATCTCTGGAGTCATTCTATTTTAGGAACAAAGGAATAAGTTCAACTCATATAGAAATATAAGAGGAAAGGATTTGAACTTATGAGAATAACAAAAAGAGAAGACATGTTCGCCTTATCATGGTCAAAAAAAATAAGAGCAATAACCATGTTAGGAGGGTGTTGCGAAACTTGCAAATGCGATGATCCAATTGTGTTAGACTTTCACCATATAGGAGAAAAAGGACATACAATAAATCAACTAAGATGGCTTCGCTGGTCTAAAATAGAAAGGGAAGTTAAAAAATGCATGCTACTTTGCTCAAATTGTCATATGGAACACCATTGTGTGAATGGAAAGCATTCAAAGATCAAAGAAGAATTCTGCCTTAGTAAAAGATTCGAAAGATGTTCAAAGTGCGAATATAAAGGAGAAAATCTTTCAAGCTTAGATTTTCATCATATAGGCAAAAAACGATTCGAAATATCAGATGCTCTTTATGGAATGTATAAGGCTTCAGTTCAAGAGATTAATGATGAGCTAAAACAGTGCATTGTTCTTTGCAGAAATTGCCATAGAAAGGAACACTTTAATTACGAAAGGCTGGAAAAACTTACCCCTCTTATAGAAAAAAAAATGAATACCCACAAAGAGCTTAGAGAAAAAATTGATCGAAGCTTAGTTAAAGAAAAAATTCTTAGTGGATATAGGCAAGTTGATATAGCTAAAGAACTCAATTGCTCAAAGGGAACAATTTCAGGAATCGTTAAAGAGCTTAAAAAGAAAAAAGAAATATAAACCACTTTTGTCATATAGCTTAATGGTAAAGCGCCAAGAAAGAAAAAATTAAAACTGAAAATAAGTTTTATTACAGCACACAATTCTTATTGTAAACTTGGATATTCTTGTTCGATTCAAGATTTGACAGCTACTTTTTGACCTATCGTATAATGGCAATTACATCTGGCTCTGGACCAGAATATTTCAGTTCGAATCTGAATAGGTCATACATTTTATAGGTTCCCAGAAAAAGGAATTACTATAACCTTAATTGAAATAAGTCAGTAAAAATTTACAACCAGTAAAAATTTACAAATTAAAGGAAAATATTATGAAAATTGTTAAAACGGCAAATGGCAAAAAAGACAAGATTAAGATGTCTAAAAAAGAGTGGTCTGATTTAGGGAAAAAAGCTGGATGGATTAAAGAGGCTTTCGGTGGAGGTGAAGATAGTGATTATCGTGAAACAAGAATCCTCTTATCATCCGTTCTAGGCAAAATAAAGGACCTTGATGGTTCTGTTCAAGACTTTCTGGAAGCCTTAGAAGAACATTTTGAATCTGACATGGAGGCACCTGAAGTACCTAATGCAAGAATTAAGATTTCATCATTAATAGACGAAACCCTTAACATATTGCATAGCTATTTCCCACACGCAGAAGACAACCTTATTGATCTAGAACTTATGGAATATCATGGGGACAAATTAAAAAAAGTCCTTGAGGGCATCACAGATAAGAAGAACGTTGAGGGATTAAAAGCAAGGTATGTTTATAACTCAAAAATACATAATCTGGCTGAATATATCAGAGTATATTACCAAAGGTTCACAAAACCTGTGCAGCTTTTACTAAAGATAGCTTACAACGAAGAGATGGCTGATTTTGAAGAAGAGTCTTTTGCCAATGAAGAAGCGAGAAGAGCCGATGAAAAGAATAGTATTTAAAGAGTGGAATAGTATTTAGGCTCTATAATTTAAAAACTATTGTTCGATTCAAGATTTGACAGCCACTTTTTGACCTATCGTATAATGGCAATTACATTTGGCTCTGGACCAGAATATTTCAGTTCGAATCTGAATAGGTCATGCATTTTTCCTCTTGTAAAATAGATTCCTTATGCTATACTTACATTAAATGGAGAATTAACAATGAACAACAATGTATCTAAATTTACTTGTTTATGTCAAAAAGAAGAATTATGGGTTGCGAATAAGCTAATAACTAAAAAGCCTTGTAAAAATTGTGGTAGAAGATATAAAGGATTACAAAATCCTCAAACTTTAAAAATTGAAGCAGCGGAAGTAGATGATAATGGTCATTTAATTAACAGAGAAGAACCTAAAAGCAAATCAAGATACGAGATAATTGAACTTATTGAAATAATAGGTCAGCTTTTATTTTGGGTGGGTCTTTTTGGTTTTATAGCTAACCCATTCTTTCTCTTACTGTGGCCTGTCTCAGCGTTAATTCTCGTTCCTTTGATGATGTTCATGCATCCAAAAGAGAACACTTATGTATTCACATATAGAAATAACACTCATTCGGTGGAGGCTCAGGACATATATTATGCTTGGGAGAAATATAGACTCCATATAAAGATTCAGTCATATTTTCAAAATATGAACGTTTATGAAGTCGTTAATAACACCCAATGTGAGATGATCAACATATAATCATTGTATAATATCTCCAATATAAGGGAGAATATAATAATGAGCATCTCTAAAGAACTAGAAAGGGAAATTTCGGAACAAGAAATAAGTGATTGGATCTCAAAAAAGGCGATTGAGGAAATTAAATCGGCTAGAGTTCGCAAAGTAATTGATGAGGCAATGTTCAAAGTCGAAAAGACAAAACAAGTTTGTAAGTGGTTATGTGTTACTGCTGAAGATTATCATATTATGCGAAAATGTCTTAGAAAATACATGGAAGAAGCAAATCAACAGAGCATTATAAATGAAGGCATTTTTGGTACTTACTTTACTGCCAATATCACAATAGACAACGAATTAGAGGAGCCTATTGGTTATTCGGAGGATGATTTTCCCAAAAAGTATTTTGACCGATTACCTCTAAAATAGGATTTCTCATGAAGAAAAAACATTTAAAAAGTAACTCAAATTGTTTAGAATCGGATGGTAAAATAAAAGCACTGTGTAGTTTAATTATTCAAAAAGAACATGTTGTTGAAACTGTAGGAGAAACTACTTGCAAAAATTGTATCGACCTACATAGTAGGAAGATTTTTTACCCAAGGGGGAAAATCACCCATTTAAAAGTTCGAGATGGACGATGGACAAAAGTTTCTACTGGTTGTGGATTTTTTATTGATCCAAAAAGAGCAACAGAAAATTATGAAAGGGTAACTTGCAAATCTTGTTTGGATTATGTAGATAGAGAGTCAGGAGCTTGGAAAAAAGCGAAAGACGAAAATCCAATATGAAAAACACATTATAGCATCCTGATTCCTATGGATACTGAAGAAGAATTTGTTTGGTACAGATTATCTCACTATATATGGAGACCCAAAGAAAATGATAGATTTTAATGAACCAGAATTTGTTGGAAAATTTCCAATAAGACAAGATATTCAGGCATTACCAGCAGATGAGCCTAAAGAGCTTAGTCCTTGGAGAATCGGATCAATATATGATGGGTTTCCAATTATGAGGCTTTCTAAGTATGCACAGAAGAAGCTAACTATCGAACAGCAACTTGACCCTAGTAAGTGGCCTCGCAACGCCGCAGATACCGAATATAAGTATCACAAGATGATTACAACGCAAGATGGATTAAAGATTGGGGACAGAGTTATTGTTCAATCCTCGTTTTCCAGTTGGCGTTCTTATGGGGTGTATCTTGAGAGTGAGATGATAAAATCTGAAGATGGAAATTATGTAATAACAGAGTTTGGTGAAGATGACAGGAAGTGTTGGACAACAACTGGTGTTATTCATCCAAGTATTATAGAAGGCAAATGTCCATTAAAGGTAACATTATGATTAAAGAATTATCATATATATATACTTTAGTAGAACTTGGAGAGAAAAGAAAAGCTTCTGTGGAAATTTTTGGGTTATTCGACAGTCTTTTAGAATCAAATGGTGATATAGAAGAATTATTAGATATGGTTGATGTTTCTAAATTAACTTCATTTGAGATAAAGACGTTTGCTGTGGCAAGCAGACCAATCGCTAGAAAAACCGATTCTTACAAGAGGTTAATAGAAAGGTTTAATGAGTATATTTTAATGAATTGCTATAACAAAGATTTACTGAATGGCTTTTAAAGGAGTTTTAACATGGACCCAATAACAATTTTTATATACTTTATTGGATTTGTCACTTGCACTAAGTTATACTGTATGGCGACACCCCTTAATAAAAAACTTCTTGAAGTCAAACTAGAGTTAGTAGACAAAAACTCTGAACTTGACGGAAAGAGAAGAGAATTGGCCAACTTGAGGTATGAATATACTTTGTTAAAGAATAAAAGTGATATAGATCAAACATTCATTGAGGAATACCTATGAAAAAGAAATATGACAATTATTTAGAGTTTTTAAAGACTCGCAAAGACTCGCATTGAGAGCAAGAACTATAAAAATCGTGTTTCTGAAGAAGAATATGAGAAGACTCTTGCAAAATATAAGAAAGAGAAACTATTAGAAAGATTTGGGAGTAAGAAGAAATGAAAGACATCAAATACAGCGCTTATGATTTACGTCCAGGTGAACTCCCCATATGTCAACCAGAAATCTGGTGGCCAGGAAATAACTACACAACAGCTTATGGAATAAGTGATAGCAAGAGAGCGAGTAAGATTCTCATTAAGGAAAGAAAGGGTTATGGTAGAATTGTGCTTGGCTACATGGTAGAAGATTTTGTAACAGCAGGTAAAAATGCAAACAAACGACTAGACAGGAAGATAGAGAAGAGAAAAGAAACTCTTTGTCGAAAGGGATGCATAGAGATAGTAAAGTTCGTAAGGCAAAGATTTGTTTATGGGAAAGTTCTTGTAGAACAATACACAATGATTGGTATGTATTGATAATGAAGAAACAGTTTAAATTTATTTACTCCATGTATGAAGATCCAACTTTTCCTGAACTTCCTGAAGCGCTACATATAAGTTCTAATAATATAACAAATGCCAAAACTATTTGGGAAAGCTCTAAGAGTGAAGAAGACGTATTGCTTGCAATTTATTGCAAGGATAAAGAAATGTGGAAAAATCCAGATATAGAAACAGGCTATCGCTTAGATTTAATTAAATGATGAACTAGAAGTGGTTATCAAAAATGAAGATGAGCTTGAAGAATCAATACTTGAGGTAGAGCTTGAGCTATATCCTTCAGGTTCTGTATGAAATGGGCTACTTGGATCTAATAAATAAGCTCGCATATTTGCTTCATCTCTAATTTCCACTCCAGCATCAATAATTTCTTGAATTGCCACAACAGCTTGTGGTATTTGCTGAGCAACTGAGTCTTCCCATTCTACTATACATAAAGTTGGCTCATAATTTGGACCAGACTGATATATTGATTCTCTTGTAGTATTCATTCCAGTGGCCCTTATTAATAGGATATGCCCATCAGTTAAACTGTTATAATGTATTACTGCATATTTTCTCATTTTTATTACCTTTTATTTGATGTTATTATACACAAGGAACGTCAGTAACTATGGCGCTCCCAATTGTACTGTTGAAAAATTCTCCATCATTTCCATTTCCTGAACTATCTGGAATAGTTGTCAAAGCTGAAACGTCATCTGCTTTATAGTGGATAAAAGTTGTTACAAGAGGTTCTATTGGACATGGTGATGGACCACTAAAGTCTGCAAAATCGGAGGGGTCGTCATATCCTTTTGTTATAATAAACTCATCGTAAGTACAATCCCCCTCCATCATTTGTATGTAAGTACTTGGCGACGCTAAAGAACCTGAGATGCCAGTGCTGCTGGCCTCTACTGCATTATCAATTAATATCTGCCCATCCCCTGTACTTGTGTTTACTCTAACCAAAACATGATGCCATGTACTATCTGCATAGTTTGTTCCAGTTGTCTGTATAGATATGTCAGATGGTCTATAGAATATTACACGAAGTGTTCCTCCAGAGTCTCCTCTACAGTACATCCAAGTGTTTCCTCCATTATTTCCTTTGAAGTGAGCTTTACTTTGATTATTTGTGGCCCAATTCATAAAGAAGCTAACTGTTGCAGTATTTCCCCAACTAGAGTATCCAGAGTCAGTTCTTAGGTAATCATTTGACCCATCACTATTAAAGCTTTTTGTATTTTCATATCCTCCCCCTCCCTCGCTTGAAGACGAAGAGCTTTCAGAGGATAGTGAACTATTTGAATACATCTCTGAACTAGAAGATGACTGAGAATACATCTCTGAACTAGAAGATGACTGAGAATAGTTCTCTGAACTAGAAGAAGACTGAGAATAGTTCT
>Ga0098052_1002877_pt1 | contig 10315 bp, 10 predicted proteins | sample 15_taG_FD_81591 | JGI IMG/M metagenome (GOLD analysis project Ga0098052, IMG submission 81591) | Marine viral communities from the Subarctic Pacific Ocean - 15_ETSP_OMZ_AT15312 metaG | ecosystem: Environmental > Aquatic > Marine > Oceanic | place: Pacific Ocean | collected 2015-01-18 | reverse complement strand
CAGCAAGCCGTTCGATAGCCTGCCTGCCTAGAGGCGAGTCTCCATGCGCAATGTCCACACAAATGGACAGTTGCGCATTCTGGAACTGCTTATTCTTGAGTAGAAACTTAATTCCACCGTCTAGGGGGAAGAGGTCGGCGCCTACGGCAAACCAAACATTAGGGTTATCGTGATGCTCTGCGAACACCTCTGCCCAGTCTGAGAGGTATCTACATACTACTGGATACTCTCCCAATTCGACCATGGCGTCGGCCATGTCCTTGCCAGTAATCGTGTCCATAGGGGATGAGTAAATAAATGGTTGAATTTGCGCGTCGTTCCGGGAAGCGAGTACGCCGCTCTGAGGGCTTAGCAGTACATCGTCTGCAGTTAGGTAATTCGAGTCTAGAGGGTTCTGGTACATTAGGGTCCTGTAAGGTTCTTTGGAATGCAGACATCCTTGAAGGGACACCCGTAGCCACATGGTAGCAATGGAAAGTGGTATTCAGTTTCTATCTGACCTACCAGGTTTTCCACCATTCTTAGATAGTGTTCGTTTAATTGGTTTGAATCCATGTTCTCATACCGCAATCCCCCTCCTTCGCTCCAGGCGAAGAGGTGAATTCTGGCTTGAGGCCTCTTGGTAGCGAAGTGTTTCTTCACTAATGGTTCCAAGATTCTCAGCTTGAGCATAGACGGAATGTCACTAAGTATGTCGCGTGACGACGAGTAAGGTACGATTCCTACGGCGTGTACTGTTTGGTAACGCCGAGACCTAAATAGTGCAGAGATGTGAAGATCTACTACAGACTTACCTACCTTCATTCTAGGTTCGATTGGACCAGAGACGGGTAGATACATATTGGGGGGCAAGATTTCAAAAATCTTGCCAACCCAAATAGTAACTTGGTTCTGTAGTTCCCTCACCTGGCCTTCGAGCATCTTAGGTCTTGCTCTCTTGAGAGAGAGCGACCTTGATAACGCTCCCTGCAGGTAACGTACTGGGTCTTCGCTTTGGTTGCGAATACAATCAACTACAACTCGTTCGAAGGTTTGCTGAGCAATTGCTAGATGCAATGGAAGCTCAACCTTACCTCCGAAGTGGTGCAACTGAGAGCACTTTGCATAGGTGCGAAGCTCCTCCTCGGTTATCGCACGACCAGCTGTTGCTGGCAGTATCATGTTGTTCCTAGAATTTGGAGCCTAGTGTGAGGTCTACACTGGGGTACTTAGATTGCGTACCGATCGAGATACCGGGCGCCAGCCACAAGTCAGTGAAGATTGGCATCTTCTCTGCGATATTAAATGACACTGGATCGAATCCAATTCTAGCTCCAGTAGCATTGAATGTACCTCTAATCTGAATGACGTCTACATTTTCGTTCGGATGGAACAGGCTCATGTAGATTGAAGCTGAGACGGCGCCTCCAACTGGGGTCTCTTGCGTGTTGGGTTCAAACAGGAGGGAGCCAGTGATACCAATACCCAAGTTTGGCATAAATACTGGTCGTTCACGTATCATGTGGGACACAATACTATCCACCGGGATGAATATCTCACTGTCTGGTTCAGCTGAGCTGACTGCAGTCAGGAGTACAGACGTCTCATCTTCGCCAATCACAATTTGGTTTTTGAAGGTGAGATTGAATGTGTCGAATTTGAACTCGGGGTTGTCCTCGTCTTTGTTTGATTCAAACGAGGCCACCACCAAGCCGTTTTCTAGCCTATGGGTATAGTTGTCCGGTAATACAGTCACTGTCTCGGTATGCCCCTCGATAACCGTTTCGGTACGAACTACGTATCGGATTTCGGGAGGCTTGTCATCCATTGCTGCAATTTGAGCACGTAGAAGTTTCGTTTCCTCGTCCTTCCCATCGAGAAGACTGTGTAACGTAACGTTCTTATTCTTCGAGGTAGTGAGGTTTTCGGTTACTTCGGTGACCTCGTCGAGTAGGTCGAGGTACTTACCTTCTGCTCTCTGGTTCGCGATTGCGTACCCAGTAAAGCTAGTGATGAGCAGCAGAGCTACCATTCCTACGGCTAGTGCAACCTTCTTCTTTACCGACCCCATGCCGATCCCTTCGGCCTACCTATCTTGCCTTCCTCTACGAGCTTTTGTACGAACTTGTTTAGGTAGACTGGCTTCATCGTCCAGCTTTCGAGCTTTGCATCTTCGTAGCTCTTAACAATGTAGTTTATCTTGTGAGGCTGCTGAGGGTTGAACTTGATAGTGCCTCTCTTGTTCAGGATGTTGCGTAGTCGATCAACTGTGTTGTTGATATGGACTGCGCCGGTCTCTAGGTAGTAAAAGGTCTCATCTTCTCGGCAGTAAATTCCGAGGTCTTTGCTACGCGGCATTAGTAAATCCTAATTGAGTCCTGATCGTTGTCAGGCATTGATGCTTCGACCAGGCGGCAGGTTTTGCCACCGTAAGCAGTGAGTCTGTGGGGAAAGCCCGGGGCGATAGTGAACGCTTCATGGGTACCTACAAGGAAGTATCTTTCTGTCTTGTCCACAATATACGTGATTTTGAGTGTACCTTCAATAACAAGCATAGTCTCATGCTTGTCTAGGTGGAAATGCATTGAACATAACTTCTCATCACCTGGCTCGATGGTGAGTAACTTCATGCAGTACTGCTTATTGTTTGCGAAGTGGTGTTCTGAGCCCCATCTCTTCGAAACAAAGACAGGGGAGATGGGGCCACTTAGCCCCATCTCCCCCTTATTCACTCCTGTTAAGGAGAGTGCCTCAATCTTCGGCTGGGTCGTATTCCGTTGCGTCGACATAGTAAACATCACCATTCGTAATAGATGCGTTCCCATCCTTCTTCGAACGAGCGAAACGATTCGCTTCATCGCTAGCCATCTCTTCATTCTTTGGACGAAGAGTAACCGTAGATGGGTCCAGGTCTAGGACGAGCTTGCTTTTGAATCCACTAATCTTGTTCTTTGTAAAGTTCAAGAGTAGTCGAGGCATAGCCTTCTCTCCCTGTCTCCAGAAAATCTCTGCATCATCCTTACGATCATGCAAGTCATTATACACATGGAAGATAATGTTTGGTCGATACATTAGCGCTCGGGCGTCTGCAAGGTCGTCGTCAACGGGTAGTACCATCTTTGCCGGGTCTTTCGGCATATTCTTTCGGTATTCTGCTGTCGCAAACATCCCGAGATGGTATTTACCAGTCATCGCCTTCTGAGCATTGGCAATCCGAGTCATCCGTGCCATCTGATCAAGGTTTAAGAAGTCCATATAGTTGTGAGTGTTGTCACAAATAAGCAGGATCTTCTTGCTGGGGTGACGCCTCCGATAGTACTTCACGTTTCGTTCTAGTACTGACAGAGTGGAGCCATCCTCCATGTCAATCACTACCAGACGTTCATTCGCAATGAGTCCCTTCAGAACGTCATCAGCTTCCTCAACTGCCTTGAGCATATTCGCTGGTGCACCAACTAGATTTCTCTTAGGGTTTACCATTGCTCCAATTGAAGGTTGCTCCAGATGTGGGAAGCACATCCGGTATGCGTTTGTCTTAAGCCTTGGCTCAATCTGGGCATAGCTATCATCCGTGGTATGAATGATAACGATTGCATCTTCATCGCTAAGCGCGACATCAGTACCCAGAGATAGACAGACTGCAGTCTTACCCGAGTTAGCACGACCACCAACGTAAGCGAGACAGCCGGAAGCCCAGCTCTGACCACCATCCATTGCTCTTGCAAAGTCTGTGTGCCAGTTCATAAGGAACCCGGATTTGGCGCCATCATCTTGGCGCCTAGCCTCCTGAATCGCTTCGTATCGTTCTAGCTGGTAGTTAACTCCCACTACATTCCGAGCGAATTGCTTCTCAATGAAGGTAATTCGATCTTCATGCTGAGCCATTAGAGCTAATGCTCCGTCGGGGTCTTCCTTGACCCCTACCACGTAGGACTCAGCAGCGGCTGTTATAGCCTCTCTGCGCTCGCTGAAGCTACTATCCCTAATGGAGTCGACGTCCGCAGCGATTGACTGGTGCGAGAGCTGTGTGAACTCGCTGAGCGTCCTGATGAGCAACTCTCTGCGAACCGCAGAAGACTCGATCGCAATCGATGGAATCATCTTTGCGCAGATAGCGTCAGGTGTATCGTTTTCGGACATCTGCTGCAGCTGCCACTCGAACACCGTCTCCTTGTCCAAAGCTTCAAAGCCTGCAAGGGCTGGAGTATCTCCAAGTTTGAATAAGCTGAGGTACTCGTCTGGATCTCCGGCAATCTGTTCGCCCTCGTCGTCTAGTGGCGGGCACACGACCCACACATTAACTCCAGAGGTAGCCTTAAGTACGTTCTCAATCACCCTTGAAGTAGCCAAGTACCCAGCATTATCCCAGTCGAAGCATAGATAAAGACTTCGGATACCGAGGCTCTTGAGTAGTAGTAGATGCTGCTCCGTAAACGCAGTGCCGCAGACTGCTACAACGTTGTAGACGCCTAGCCGATTGGCCTGGGCTACATCACCCGGCCCTTCTACAATGTACAAGCCTTCCCTCTTCGCTGACCGGATAGCGTTTTCTAGACCATACAGCGCATAGCGCTTGTCATAGATGGGGTTTTCTAGGCTATTGATGTACTTTTGCTTGGCATGCTCCCCGAGACACCGGCTTACAAAGCCGTGAGGTCGTCCTCTAAAGTCTTTCAATACGAAGGTAATCTTGTCCTCACCGAAGAACTGAGACTTCGAGGTGGCAACTACAAGTGAGCTTGCCACCTCCATTGAATCCCATCCCCTTTGGATGAGGTTCGCAGTTAGCTCTTCAGTAGAGATTGAACCAATCGTACATACATCGTTTTCCCATTGGCGCTCCTCCATGTAGGCTTTGTTTGGATTATCATGCTTATTCTTTTCTTCAAGAATATCAGTGATGTCCTTACATAGCTTGTAAAGCTTAGCCTTCTCCTTGTCTCCTGCCGAGGGTTCTCCCAGGCTAACTGGGATGCCCAGGGTTTCACAGAGTGAGGGAATTGTTTGGGTTACCCAGCCTGCGCCAGACGAGGGAAGCCCTTCTAGCTCTGCCGCTGCTGCGAAAATATCGTGACTAGCGTTGCACCCGAAGCAGTAGACTTGTTCATCATTCTTCTTTGGGTTAAATGCCATCGAGGGTGTGTTCTCGTTGTGCACGTAGCAATTGAACTTACGTGCATTCGATCGAATGCCCAGCTTAATTACAAGGTAGTCTCGTAGTCGACCACGTAGAGTCTCAACAGCCTCTTCGAGGTTTGTGATGTACAATTGACGCTCCTATGCGTTGGGGATTGTGAGGTAGGCAACGGAAGTGAACGGTGTCCGAATCACGTTCTGACAGCAATCTATACCGAAGCGAACAGCCTCGTTTAGACGGTCATTGTAAGGGGCTCGATCATTTACCATATACCAGCTTGCTATCGCTGCGACCATTGTGTCACCTGCGCCACAGGCGTTGACAACTTCTGTATCGGGCACGTCAAGTCGGAATCTAGCGTCCCATCCTTTGCGGGCTGGAGTCAGCGGCTTGTATCTGAGTAGACTTTCATATAGCACTACTGCGTCAGGTCCATTGGTGTGCACGATGTGATCAAACCCCATCTCCTGGCCCCATTCAAGGTCCAGTTCGTCACCAGTAGCATGCCAGATCTTAAGCCCGCTGATACTCTTGAGAATCTTGGGATTGATACTCCGGTATCGACTGTCTACTACTACTACGTCGCACCGGATGCCGCGCTCGAAACGAAGGGGGAGGTCGCCATTGAGGGCGCCCTTATCATAGTCGGATAATATGATTACACGACTAGTAATTTCCTGCAGTTGAGTGAGCCAGCGTAGTTGTTCTCTCCAGTAGTAAGACCCAGCTTCTAGCATCATTTGCTCTGGGTGTTCAAACACTACTTTCATGTTCTCATCTACAAAGTAGTTCATCGTCCAGGGCCTTTTGCCTGGATTCAAATCTTCTACTCTCAGAATTTGATCAACATGAAATTTGACTCCTAGTAGTGCTTCGCAATTTGCGGTTACGTTACTGGCACCGCCGGGCTTGTCGCGACTACTCTTCTTGTGGAATCGAGCCCCCTCGACCACTCCACAATGGTAGCTGTCTACCATCGGATCGCCCATTACTGTTAGGACTTCCATTTTTGACTTTCCTGACTTTCGTTTTAGTAACGATGAGATCGCTTTGGATGACCATAGCTTCAACGTTGTATTCGTTGCCTAATGAGACGATATCAGCGATATCGTAAATAGGCCCCTCCATTAAGCTCGTGCATTCACACAAACTAGCGAAGGGACCTATTTCGATTTTCCGATCATCAACCCACAGTACAACTTTGTACTGTTCTAGTTTCATTCTCCTGGGACCTCAGTTCTCTGCCAGTTATTAGTCTTGTTCCAACAAGCATATCTGTAGTCACAGAACCTGCACTGCCAGTCACCCTTTTCAGATACACCGGGAAGCTTTGTAGGCTCCTTGCCGTCTGCGATGCGCTGAACACGCTTTTCCCATGCGGCCGTATCTGCTTTATTAAGCTTGCCCTTTTCAAACAGCTTTTTACAATCCGCCTCATTGAACTTCAATTTGAAGTCCCTCTTTGGAATTGTCTGTGACGCGACAGCTTCTGTCGTTATGTCGTACTGTTCTAGGATATTCTCAATACAGATAGGCGTTCGGACTGGCTCCCGCATATTGGCGGGAAGGGTGTCCGGCTGAATGTACTGGTAGCAGATCCAGTGAACTGGGGTTCCGTTTACTTCTTCTACTTCGCACCATACTTCGATTTCAGCATTTCTGCCGTCGTCTCGTGCACCATACAGTAGTCTACTCTTAGCATACTGTTCAGCTCGGGGTTTTACCCACCACCAATCGTATAGAGCAAGCTGCATAAGGTTGCCTTCTTTTGGACCCGGTGGCTCCTTCGGCTTCCTAGCGCCAGTACCAATAACCATATTGGCACCGTAACCATAAACAGATTTCACCTCGATGACACGAAGCTTTCGCACTTCTGGGTCAACGACTTCGATATCCATCTTACCGGATACGTTGTGCTGCTTGATGTAGATGGGGGTTTGTTCACGGATGAATACACCGGATTCTTTGGCTTTCTGGATAACGTACTCTTCATAGAGGTTACCGATAGCCCAAATCCAGTGCATGTAATCACTAGCGCCCTCTTTGCGTTCATCTAAGAATGCAACGAGGTCCTGCCAGTAACTGTTAACTTCTGGGTCATAATGATAGAGATCGGTTACGTAACGGAAAAACCGTGCGCGCCGACACTTACCAATGACTACTTCCTCACCGTCTTCGTTTTCTAAAACAGCAGTAGCCTGAGAAGGCCAAAGGGTAGGGGCCTTCTTGTCCCCTACCCTTTGTCTCTTTAGTGCGCCAGTGAGGTGTTCAACAAGTGTCCACCTTGTATTAGGCATCTGATAGATCAACCACGCTTTCTGCAGCCTCGGTTTCCTGCTGCATCACTAGTCGCGTATCTGCAGCCAGATCCTTGATTTCCTGCACCTGCGCGTTTCGCATCTGCTCGGCTTCTTCCTGGATTTCCTTCCAGCGCGCTTCGGCCCATGCTTCGAATTCAGGCATCTTGAGATCAATCTCGGACTCTTCAAGACGAGTAAACATGTACTCGGTGAAGATACCCATGTTGATGATCTGGGTGTTCAGTGCGTCAAGGCGCATCTTCATTGCTGTTAGTGCTCGGACGAGTTCCTCGTCACTGATTTCTGGACGAATCTGTCGTCCGGATGCGTCTAGTAGACCGCTCATAGGAGAATATCTTTCTTGGGTGGCAGCTGGCTGCCTAGGTGAATAAAGTTGCTACGATTGAAACAGGTGTTTCCTTCAGCGTCCTGATAGACAACTGCGTAGCCATTCATAGCGTGTAGGTATCGAAGGTCGTCTTTGTGCTGATACGGCTGTCGGGCGCACATGGCACCCTGCTCGATCAGGAGGACGTTCCCCACGATTCCCTTGTACTGTCTGTGGGTATGACCCACGACAATAGAGTCAAATGATTCCGATCCTAGCCTCTGTGTGAAGTAGTCATTAAGTTTGGTGACCGTCCCTCCGGGATAGCTTCCGCGCCACGCCGAGGGGTGGCAAAAGATTGTCTTACCGACGCGAACATACCACGAATCGTAAGGCTGGTAAACAACATTTTCGAAGTCGTGCTTTACTGTTAGTTCGCCGTTCTCATCTAGTTCTTCACCGTTGGCAATGCGTGCCAATAGGTCCGGTCTGAACATCTGAGAAGCATCCTTCTCGAAGTCAGCGCGAGCCAGGGCCTTCGCTGGTCGAACGTCGTGATTACCACTTGTGATGACCACTAGAGGGAAGTTCTGCTGTGCGTAGAGTACAAGCTCAAACGCACCTCGGTACTCGTGAATCGCGGCTACTCTCCTCGCCTTTCCGAAGGTAGAGAAGATAAAGCCGTCCAGAATGTCGCCGTTAAATACGACGACGTCTGCGTCTGCGTGAACTACCATTGCCTTCATGCACTCGTCTACGAGACAGAACGGATAATGGAAGTCTGACATGCACAGGATCTTGCGATCAACACTCTCGATAAGCCCAAAGCTCCTATGGTCTGCTTCTAGACTGTAGGTTTCTAGGGTGGCCTTAATGGCCTCCCACCTCTCGGTATAGGGCTCTGTGTAGTTTGCTGTGCTTTCGGCAGTGATGCCTTCTCGCCGGCACTTCCTACGAATTGCGTCATAACTCCTTACCTGGCTAAAGCCAGGGAGTCTTGCATTTAGGCGACGCGCGAATTCCTCCGCGATTTCCTGGTGGCTATTCGTCGGGATCAATAGTTTTAGTAGGTGTTCTTCTTCTTCTTGCCACTTCATTCTTGCTCCTTGTAAAGTTCAATCGAGTCCGCAATTAGTTTGATGTTCGGCTCTTCTGATTCGACTTTGCCGCTCATCACTATTAGTGACCCGGTTTCTAGTTTGTGCTCTACATTTTGCCATAGTCTAGGGAACACTGTCACTTCAGCAATAGCTACACCGTCATCAATTTCAAGGAACGCCATTTTCTGGCGTTTCTTCTTGGTGACGATGGCTTTAATACTGTTAATAACCCCGACAACTCTTGGCTGTTCGCCAATCCAGACCCTATTGAGATCTGTTGCGCCGTATCGTTTAGCGATAAGGCGAGCCGGGTGTGCGCCGATGTAACACCCAATGTAGTGAGCCTGCTCCATAAGCTGCTTAATGGTCAGTGCTACCTTTGTGTCTCTTAACACTTCGGGCTTAACTGGAAGCTCTTTCTCTTTCAGTTCTGGCAGCTTCCGCAGTGAGCAATGTTCGGCGTATTCGTCTTGCATGCGCTGAGGCATGTCTATGGCGACTACTTCGCCCATTTCAGTTGCATATATGTCTCGCATATTTTTGATGCGAGTTTTACGTTCGAGCCACCAGTTGTCTTCTTCGGAGAGTTCCACCTTGGCTCTCTTCTTAGCCTTGGCTTTTCTGACGAACTCCATGATTTCCGCTTTCCTAGCTTCTTTCCTGGCGTTCTCAGAACGACGAATCGCAGACTCTCGTTTCCTCTCTTCGTAGGCAATGATGTTGCCAGCGAAGTCGTGGAGGTCCTGGCTCTTTTCGAGTAGATCAGCTCGGTCATACCCGAGCTTGTCGAAGCCGCCAGCTTTAATTAGGCTTACGAAGGTCTTAATGGTGACCTTGCTGCCTCTACTCCTTGTCAGGAAATCAAAGACGTCCTTAAAGGGCGTCTTGCCGCGCGTCTTGACGATCGCCTTCGAAGCAGTCTTTCCTACGTCGCGGATACCGGAGAAACCGAAGTAGATCTCTCCATCCCGGATAGAAAATTCCAGGTCTGAACCGTTGACTGATGGTGGGTTAATTTGGATGCCCAGAAGGTTGGCTTCATGGGTGTATTCGGGTGCCTTCTGTGCCCAAAACTTAGGCTGCAGGGTCTTCGACCGCACAGTCATAAGTGCACAGAAGAACTCAACCGGGTAGTTGGCCTTCAAATAAGCAGTAATATACGTCAGCATAGAGTAGCTGACACTATGGGACTTGTTGAAACAATTCGACGCAATCAGACCATTTTGCAACGCAAAGTTATGGTCCTTAGCTAGGCCAATATCATAGGTTGACTGCTCCCCAAGCGAACGCTTGGAAACAATCTTCATGAACTCTCCTATTTCATAGATTCGAGGTAAGCAGAGCGCTGGGCCCCCTCACTTAACCGGGCCTTGTAAGAGGCCAGCTGGGTTTGATATCGCTCAGAAGCCTTATGCTCTTGGCTTACGCGATAGAGGGTTTCTGCCTGGGTCTCTTCCTCGTATTGGAAGGT
>Ga0098052_1002873_pt1 | contig 10326 bp, 6 predicted proteins | sample 15_taG_FD_81591 | JGI IMG/M metagenome (GOLD analysis project Ga0098052, IMG submission 81591) | Marine viral communities from the Subarctic Pacific Ocean - 15_ETSP_OMZ_AT15312 metaG | ecosystem: Environmental > Aquatic > Marine > Oceanic | place: Pacific Ocean | collected 2015-01-18 | reverse complement strand
CTATATATGGTCAAATGGCCGCATTACTTGAGGATAAAGCCGATACTGATAACTCATTTTATATCAATGGAGCTAATTCAGAAGACTGTATCTTTATTTCTATGTACAGAAATAGAATGAAAGAACGTCTTGATGCTGGTAATTGGGAACTTCATATATCTGGTAGTCCTTTACCCGGTGGTGCAAATGGTAAAACATTAAAGCTTATTGATAATAAAGTTAATAGTGCAAGTGCCGATTTAGGTGACGGACCTTTTTCTATTGTATCTGGTACTATCGCAGGTGGTCCTGTAGCTAGTCCTACTGCTGCAGAATATGGAAAAGTATATCCTAATTACGGTGTAATTGTACTTGATGCTAGTTTAGTTTCTGCGTCTGCAATTATTTCTATGTCAAACAGAAATCTTACATATGACGGAACAGGTGCATCAATAGCAGTAACTAGTAAATTGAACGAGAATATAAATAAAATTTACAGAGCTATTTCAGGTAGTCAATACTTTGCAGCAAGAGCTACAGAAAACATTCACAGTCAAACATTCTTCTGTAGAATACCTAATTACAGGTATAACTATTCAAGTAATCCTAGCTTTACAACAGGATCAAATGGTCGATTAAGACATCCAACTATGGTAGGAGATCCTAAATCATATATTACACAAGTCGGTCTATATGACTCAGATGGTACGTTAAACGCAGTTGCAAAATTAAGTAAACCATTATTGAAGTCATTTGATAGAGAAGCATTAATCAGAGTTCGTTTAGAGTATTAAAGGGTAAATAATGGCTGGATCATTTAAGCGTATAGCAGCCAAGTCCATTACAAACCATACAGCACATAAGGAGTATGATGTACAACTTGTTGGTGGATCTGGTTCATTTGATGGAGTTGAAGTTTTTGGCTATAAAGGTATTTATGGCAAATCTGAATATACTTCTGGTTCCGAATCTCTTACCACTAACGGTTTTACTAATCGAGATATACACTCTGCTGTAGTCGCACCTTTTTATAGACCGAAGTTTACTGATGAGTATTTTGCACCCAGAGGTTGGGATGATACTATACAAGTAATCAGTATACCTGCATTGATGTCGGGTGACAGTATTAAGCCTGGTAGTTTTACACTGACTTCAGGCTCAATTACTATAGTTGATGATGGCGAAGGCCGATTATGTAACTCTGCATATACTTATGATTATGATGTAAATAAACCGGCCGGATCACCTGATTGGGTGTATTCTGCCAATCTTACATCACACTATGATCTAAGACAACAGCAACGCACTATTGACGAATATACTGGCAAGTCATATACTCAACAAGCCCGTGGTACATTCTACAATGTTCTACCTTATTCAGGTACAGTACCATATTCCGATCCATATAGTGTTCATACAAATTATACATCAAGTTTTATTAGAATTAGCGGATCTGGACAACCCGTAGATAGTTCTGATGGTGAAACTGAACTCTGGAGAAGAACAGCTGCTCCGTCTGCTAGCTTTATTTGGATTGATAAATTACCTCCGACAATTGGATATTGTAGTCAGTGGAAGGGTTTATCTATAGTTGGAACATTTACTATTAATGATTCATATGATCCGGGTAATAATGAATATAGAACTCTTTGGCAAATAGGTCCAGCAGAAAATGCTGATGGGGTCAATCCTGCAACCGTGTTTGCACGCTTAACATATGTACCGGATCCTGCATCTCCCCGGCTGAGATTGCAAACATATGCAAATGGCGAAGTTCAGCAGATTGCAGTAACAGCAGCATCTGATGGTCAAACCTTTACTGTATCTGTTCATGTTCAAGAAAATTTTACAACCAAACTAGCTATACAAAATCATACAGCTGGAACCAGTGCAGCTGCAACAACTGCTGGATTTTTCAATACAGGATCGGCAAGACTATTTAACCCTGAAGATAGGGTAATTAGTGTAGGTGCCGGCTTTGCTAATGTAGATCCAGATATATCACAATACAATGCTATCACAGCCCCTGATCCTATACCTAAAGATAAAAAATTATTTGCATTTGGTGGATTTGATCTACATAGATTTGATGTAATTACCAATGGTGATACAAATACCGGGCTCTTCCTGGACAACTATCTTCTGTATAAAAACTCACAATTAGGAAATATATTCTATGATGAAGGTGTAGCTGCTATTACCAGTAAGATTCACACATATGATAACTTCTATACAGATGCTGCTGTAGGTTTTATGAATTCAGTTAACCTTACCGAACATGAATATGTATGCATGATATCTGATCAAGAGTTTAATATGACTCAAAATCCAAGTATATTGTCAGACGACAGCACTGCTGAAAATCCAAAGATCCAGGGCTATGTATCATCAAGTAACTGGGATCCTTACATTACAACCATTGGTCTATATGACAAAAACTATACTTTAATGGCTATTGGTAGACTTGGAAGACCTCTGAGAAAGGTTGAACATTATGATCAAACATTCGTTGTTCGTTGGGACACTTAATGACAAGTCATTGGTTATATAAAGGCAAAATATTACAAGAAGTACCCGCTGGTCAATTTGGTTTTGTATACGAAATCACGAATAAATTAACAGATAAGAAATACATTGGCCGTAAATATTTCGGCAAGACCCGCAGAGTTAAAAAGAAAGGTCAAACACGTCGAACTGTTAAGCGAACAGAGTCGGATTGGCGTACTTATACAGGAAGTTCAAAGCAACTTAATAATGATATAGCTAAACACGGCAAGTCTAATTTCATGTTTGAGATAGTAATTGTGGCTAAGACCAAAGGTCAAGTTAATTACCTAGAAGAAAATATCCAGCACAGACGTCAGGTCATATTACGTGAAGATTATTACAATGATTGCATAGGTTCAAGAAAGTGGTTATCAGTAAAGATACCGCCTGAAATTAGTAAGAAATTACTTTCCGGATCAAGATAAATTGCTTATATTGTAATGTGAATTATACTGACATTAAAAAGGCCTTACAGGGGCTATTAGGCAAACCCAGAATTAAAAATGATGAGCTACAGTTCCATTGTCCATTCTGTAAACATCCTAAACGCAAGTTTAATGTTAACTTAATTTCACATGCATGGCACTGTTGGGTCTGTGGTGCTAAGGGTCGTAGCTTACTATCTTTAGCAAAAAAGCTAAATGCAAATTCTAACATAGTATCACTGTTTAGATCACTCAGACCAGGCAAACTTAAGGATAAATCAGAACAAGACTTAACACTACCAAAGGGTTTTATACCGATCTGCAAAGGCAATCCCAGGAGTCCAGACTATATGAATGCATTAAGATATATCAAGAAGCGCAACGTATCATTACATGATGTGCTGCGATACAATATCGGCTATGCAGAGTCAGGTTCTTATAGTGGTATGATCATCATTCCAAGCTATGACGCTGATGCTAATTTGAATTATTTTACAACCCGTGCATTTTATGACACAGAATATAAATTCTTAAACCCGCCCTGTGGTCGTGACATCGTTGGTCAAGAATTATTTATCAACTGGTCTGAACCCATCAATATAGTTGAAGGCACATTCGATGCAATATCAACTGGTGAAAATACAATACCACTGTTTGGCAAAACGCTTTCAAAGTCATTGATTCAAGCAATAGTAACTAACAAACCACCTCGTATCAATCTGATATTAGATAATGATGCGTTAACAATGGCTATAACACATGCAGAGAAGTTTTTGTCATATGGGCTTGATACCTACATAATTGAATTACCTGGTAAAGATCCGAATGAATTAGGCCAAGACACTGTTCAACAATTAATTAACAGTACAGCCAAGCTTACATTCTCAAAGCTTATGGAGTATAAATTATATGCAAACTAAATGGACCCATATTCTACATATTGCCGATATACATATCAGAAACTTTACCCGTCACAAGGAATATCGTGAAGCATTTAGGAAACTATATCAGGCTGTTGCTGATACACCTGAGTCTACTTTAGTTTATATAGGTGGCGATATTGTACATAGTAAAATTGACATTAGTCCTGAGCTAATTGAACTTACATCTGAATTTTTATTTAACTTAGCCGAGTTGAGGACCACAGTTCTTATTATGGGTAATCATGATGCAAATCTAAATAATGAGTCTAGACTTGATGCACTTTCACCTATTATCAATAACATAAACCACGATAATTTATATTACTTAGACGAAGCAAAAAACTATACATTTGGCAATATAGATTTTTCGGTATTTGAAATAGCTACTGATAAGAAAGATTGGCCTAAAGCTGGAACAAATGATATTAATATAGCTTTATATCATGGCGCAGTCTACAATTCCAAGACCGATGTAGGTTATACTATTAGTTCTGATTCTGTAAAGACATCAGACTTTGATGGGTTTGACTTAGCATTATTGGGTGATATACATAAGCTACAATTTGTAGATGACGATAAACGGGTTTACTATCCTGGTAGTTTGATACAACAAAACTTTGGAGAAAGTTATAAGAATCACGGCTATACTATTTGGGACCTGAGTACATTAGAACCTCATTTCTTTGAAATTGAAAATCCATATGCATACTATACAGTTTATGTAGAGTCAGGTCAAATGGGCAATATATCTAATATACCAGCTAATCCTAGAATAAAGATATTCCATACAGGTACCACAGAAGCTGAACTTAAATCAGTAGCTGCAAGTCTTAGGTCAGTATGTACTCCATTAGATATTGTTCAAGTCAAACGTGACGTTCTGACACACGAGATAGAAAATAAAACAACAACTAAAGCTATAAACACTCGTGACGTTGAATATCAAAATACACTAATAAAGTCATACTTAGACAGGGTACATAGTTCAGATGCTGAAACGGTAGATAAGGTTTTACAGATAAATGAAACGCTTAACAAGAGTGTAGTTATACCTGAAACTATACGACACGTAATCTGGACTCCACTGTCATTTGAATTTTCAAATATGTTTAGCTATGGTGAGAATAACCGACTAGATTTTAATTCAATGTCAGGTCTTGTAGGTCTTTTTGCTAAAAATCATACTGGCAAATCTGCGCTGCTAGATTCTCTTACGTATTGTATATTTGACAAATGTAGTAGAACAACTAGAGCTGATAGTGTTATGAACAATGAGCGCGACACTTTCTCATGTCTATTTGAATTTGAAGCTAATGAACAGGTATTTTATATTGAAAGAAAAGCTAAACGTAAACCTTCAGGCCGTGTAAAATCTGATGTTACTTTTTGGACCATAGACGATTCAGGTGAGAAAATAATACTAAATGGAGAACAGCGTTCAGAGACCAATACTATTATACGTCGATACTTAGGGAGCTATGAAGATTTTGTTTTAACGGCGTTATCGTCACAGAATGATTCAACGGGATTTATTGATAAAGGTCAAACAGAGCGTAAAGATCTTCTTTCACAATTTCTAGACATCACAGTATTTGAACAGTTACATGATTTAGCTTCGGAAGAAGTTTCCGATATAAAGGCTCTATTAAAGGATTTTAAACGAACTGACTATTCTAGTTTATTGAATAGTGCTAAAACTAAATTAATAGAATCAGAAAACTCTGTTAAAAGCATAGACCTATCTGTACGCGAATACAAAGGCACAAAACTGGCTATTGCAGAAACGGTAAGTAGTATGTCTGCAAATTTGAGAGACATAGAACACATAGATGTACAGACTGAGTATGATAATATAAAGTACTATACCGCGGAGATAAATACACTTAAACAAGAGATAACATCATTACAGTCTAAGGAAGTAGAACATAATGACACGCTTTCTAAATGCGATACGTTTTTATCAACTGTGAACATAGATAATGTAAATTCCAATATAGAATTAATTGGTAAATACACCAAAGACAAACATGCGATGGTCAGTACAGTTTCAAAACTAAAAACTGAGACTGTACAACTTAAGAAATCCATAGCTCATCTTGAAACTCACGAATATGATCCTGATTGTACATACTGTTGTAATAACGAATTTGTTAAAGCTGCAACACAAGCGAAGCAGGATCTACCTGGATTAGAAGCTTCACTCGCAATAGCTACAGACAGACTAGCTTTATATGATGAAAACATAAACAAATTATCTTCTGCACCTCGTACTAAGGAAATGTACAACAAGGTACTACTTAAACAATCAGGCGTAAAAGTATTACTTCAGAGATCAACGATACAATTACAGACCCTGCACGGCGAGTTATCAAACAGTTTAAACCAAGTACAAATTGCAAACGACAATATTACAAAGTACGAAAAATCCAAGGATGATATTGAATATAATACTGAATGTCAATCTAAGATTGATAAACTTCAGGATGAACTAGTAGCAGTAGATAATTCACTATCACTTAAGACTGAACAAAAGATTGAGACTGTTGCTGAAACAAAAAGATGTCAATATGATATTGATAATATATTAGGTACAATGAGTAGAGCTCATGCGCTTGAATTTGAAATGAATGCATATGACTTATATATGACAGCTATAAAGCGGGACGGTATTCCATATGAAATAATTAGCGATAGTCTGCCTGTTTTAGAATCGGAAGTAAATGATATACTTTCACAGATTGTTGATTTTACTTTATATTTCAAAACTGATGGTAAAAATATTCATACACTTATCAAATATACTGACGAACCATGGGACCTTTCATTGGCATCTGGCATGGAGAAATTTATAAGTTCTTTAGCTATACGCATAGGCCTTATACAAATCAGTAGTTTACCTAGACCTAATTTTATTGCAATTGACGAAGGCTTTGGTAATTTAGATAGTGACAATATGCAATGCATATCAACTATGTTCGAGTATATGAAAAACCTGTTTGATTTTATAATAATAATCTCACATATTGACATTATGAAAGACATGCCTGATCAATTAATTACAATAGACGTAAAAGACGGATTTAGTTACATATCATCTTGATATTTATTATTGATGCGTGTATACATGCAGCCATCACGGAGATAAAGTAAATGCCATTACGATTCATGCGTAAAAGGAACCAGCCTAAAGGCCTTTTACAACAAAACGTACTTATAGATGACAATCAGTTTGATTCAAGATATTTTGAAGTTGCTGACATGCCTACTAGGTTTACAGGTGGTAAAAACCTATTCAAACTCCGTGGAAACAAAGATTTTTTAAAACCCGGTAGTTCTATAGAAGTTGAAGTAACAGACTCGACTGGCAATGTTATATACCATGAATTGATAGACTATTTAGAACCTAATACATCTCAGCGAGTTATATCAGTCTATGTATATTCAGATACGCCAGGTGGAATGGCTACTGTTACAATTGCAGGTACTGCTACACGTCGACCTAATGGATCGCCTGTACCCGCTGCTTTCAGAGATGCTATAAACGTAAAGTGGTCCAGACGTGTTGTATGTAGACCTAATATTCAAAATGACACTGAGGTTATTTTATTACAATCTCCCAGAACAACTATACAAGAAAAGATCAAAAATTATATAGTACCAAGTGGTGGACTTGCAACAGTAGAATACAATTTGTCTGGTACTAATATGAGTTATCAATATGAGTCTTTTTTGGGTCGAGGAGGTGCAGCTCAGGGTCAAGGTCGAATAACATCTACTACTAGTTTCTTTTCAGCAAGTATGGTTGGAGGTGAAATTGAATTTACATCGGCTGTACCTGACATAAATGCAAATCAAACATTACAGCAACGTTCACCAGTAGGTCAATATTCAACAATTTCAAATATTACATACAGACCTATTATTGTAGATGTAATAAGTGAGACACAAGCCATAGTGCAACCTGCAATTGAAGGCATAGTAAAAACTGTTATTCTTCCGCCTAGGACAATTGATTTAAACTCTGGTGGTACGCTTATGTCATTTGATGATATTCAATTTAATTCATTTCCAGCTACTAGATTTACATGTTCATTTCAAGACTTTAATGTACCGTTTATTACGCAGAGCGTTAATACTGTAAGCTTTGCTAAAGTTTCGTTTGCAAATATGGAGCCTGAAACCGGTCAAATTAGAAAATTACGAACAAGTATAAAAAGTCAAGGTATACAAACCTTCACCGTAATGGCTGAACAAGATCTAGCAGCTAGAGAATTATTAACTCATGATGATGCAATAGGTGTTCAAGAAGATTTAGGCTTTTTTGTTACACAGTCTATAATAGATGGATATTGGCGAGCAGATAGAGCTAGACTACAACAATATACATTTCCAAGTCTATTGCATGGTGGAAATTCGTCTCTTTTACCAATCCCAGCTTTAGCATTAGCCGGCGCTTCAGCATCAAGCGTCGGATCATCGACTCTTGGCATGTCTCTAGATAACGCTGTTATGATGAATGCAATGAAGATACAGTGGCCTACAGGTATTGATTCAGCTGATATTACTAGTTATCAATCAGAAACAAATCCTCTACATTTCAGAACAACCTTTAATACATCAAAAGACATGGACGACGATGGTCAAACAACCTTTGGTGGTTATAATGATGGTGGCGTTTATGTATTCCAAGGTAATACATACAGAGTAACATTAGAACTCGCATTAGGCGAACACCCGTCAGTACCTGAATTGTTTCCAAGAGTGCAATTTGCTATATCAGGCAGTGCAATCAAGTCTGAAGATACATACAACGATGACATAAAGAAATATGAATTGGTTCTAGATGATATTCAACTGTCAGTTCAGCCTGCAAATCCAATAATTCAGACACCTGTTGTAGGACACGGCAATTCTCAATTATTTTCACAGCCGCTTGGAACAGAAACTGAAAATCAACTGGTGCCATTTTCACAAGCACAGCCGCAACAAATTGCAAATCAGCAAAACACGCTGAACTACAATACTTATATTTACGAATTTGTACCAGTTTCTGATGGATATATTCAATTTGTAGTCAAATCAATGGGCGGAATAGTTTATGTCAGAAATATTAGTGTAAAAAGCATTGATATGGCTGGATTTACACCTAATCACACATACACTCAGTTTGAAGTACCAACATTTCAAGCAGATGACGTTTTAGATTTTAAATTTGAACTGTTAGACAACTTAAATAATGTAGTCTATACAGGAGTTACACAATCTATGGCCTTTGTTGGTAGTAATACATTCATGAGCGGCGTAAATCAGCTAGCAGGAACATTAATGATTGGCGAAGGCATATTAGTTGAAGGAATAGTAGCAGAATAATGGCAGGATCAGCAAAAATATACAATGAGTATTATAAGGGCTTTGTTTATGCATCGTCTTCAGCTGCGGGTCGAGACCCTGGCTTCTTGTTATACTCCGGTTCATTTACAATGTCCAATGCAGGTAACTATACTACTCAGTACACTGGCGTTGGGTTTGAATTTATACAAGATGATCAAAACTTTATTAGATTTAGATCTCAGCCAAGTGAATTCATTGTTAAAAGTCAGAAATTCTTTTTAGGATCTGAAGCGACTCAATACATAAGTGGATCAGATGGTAAATTAGAGATAAGTTCAAGTAATTTTCATGTAAGTAATACAGGACTTGTTACTGCGGCTAATTTTGCTGAGAAACTAATAAAGGTAACTGAAGCTAATAGTGCATCATATTTTAGAGATGATAGTACTACAGGTGTTAAATTAGTATTTGACGGATCAGGTGGACAATTCAGTCAAGTAGGTGAAGTAACTATGAATATGGAACTTCAAGTGGCTCCATACAATCAAGCCATTGGTGCTGTTAAACCAATTACTGACGTTATTATACCTAATAGTATCGTGTCTCGCTCGTGTGAAGTAAATGTATACATAAGTCAAAGTGTAACTACTGTTACTTTCGATAATCAAAAAGTATTTGGAAGCTTCGCTAGTTCAGAAGCAGCAACATCATAGGAGTATTATATGCCAGACATAGCATTAACACAAGGTGAAAGATATACATTTGTAAAGGTCAATACGGTACCTATTATTGTGGGTTCTACAGACGGCGCTGAAGATGATAACTTTTATAGAAATGATCTGTATATAGAGAAATCTACACTTCGCATTAGAAATGAAGGCAATACTATTCTTCAATTTACATCGTCTAATGAGGGTAATGCCGGCAACAGACGATGGATCATGGGCATAGATTCTATTGATGGTAATGGTGTTAATTCTTTTGCAATCCACCAAGGTTCATCATTTATTAATAATGCGGACTTCAGAGTATCAGGTAGTACAATTGTATTAGATTATGGCGATATGCCTACATCAGCAGCCGGTCTACAAACGGGTACAGTATATAGAGACGCTAGCAAT
>Ga0098052_1002866_pt1 | contig 10337 bp, 16 predicted proteins | sample 15_taG_FD_81591 | JGI IMG/M metagenome (GOLD analysis project Ga0098052, IMG submission 81591) | Marine viral communities from the Subarctic Pacific Ocean - 15_ETSP_OMZ_AT15312 metaG | ecosystem: Environmental > Aquatic > Marine > Oceanic | place: Pacific Ocean | collected 2015-01-18 | reverse complement strand
TTGGATAGCTCTCTTTCCCTGCTGGAGCCACCAATTTGCCATCCATAATCCAATCCTTTTTTGACGTTTTGATTACGACAACCTCATAACTCACAACCCCTGCGTCGTTAGTTCTAGAATATATTGCTACATCTCCAGATCGATCAATCATTTTGAATTCGCAACCCTTTGAGTCTCCTCTCCCGATGAATTCCTTTGGCACTTTTATTTCTCCATGCATATCAAATTTCCTTTGTTGTATTTAAGTTCAAATATTTCTCCGTGTTTTGCTTCAGACGCCCATTCGATAATATCGTTTGCCGATATATGTGAGGGGCAGTCTCTCGAATAATTCGAAATGAATTCATCGATTGGCTTGTATCCCGTGTATTTATTTCCGATTAGAATTTTCTTCATAAATTTTACTGAACCATTTTGGTTCTTTTTCCTTATTTTGAACCAAAATGGTTCAAAAAAGAGACGCCCCTTCCGAGACGTCTCAGCTTAGACTCCTACGACTCCTTGAGCTTCTCAAGCTCTTCCACGCTCAAGCTAGCAAGACTTTCTTCCTTCTTGGTCTCAATCAACTCATCAATCCGAGCGTTCTTAGCCAGTGTTTCGGCACGCTTCTTAGCTGCATCCTTAGCAGCAACCTTCTTTTCGATGATGTGCTTGAGGATGTCAAGTTGAAGTGTGAGGGTTGCGTTGCCACTATTCTTACTGGAGTTTGGAATGAAGCTTTCTTCCTCCGTATCCTTTAGTAGCTTGTTGACGCCCTTTGCCAAATTGTCTAGCGAAGTGACGGAGAGATCCCATAATTCTTCTACGGATAGTGATCCCTTTGTAGTGGAGAAGCGAAGCTTCTGTTTTGTTGCTGTTTCGAACATATTCATTGTTTTATTTTTTTAGAATGTTACTTTTAGTGTGCGAGAGAACTTCCCCTCAACCTTTACATAAACGTGATTTCTCACGGTGTCTGAAAACCCTAGGCCCGACAATTGCTCATCAGAATCCTCGACTTTCAATTTACTCCCTACAACTTCGAATACTTTTCGATGTTTGTCAAGGTCATTTCGAAGAAATTCGTTAAAAATACTTCGTGGCGACTCATCATTCTTCGCGCCATCAAGCATGAAGAAGTAATGTTTGTTGCCGACCTTATTATCATCCCAGAAATTCGGAGATGTAGTCAGAACTTTTACTTTATGGAAGGTATTGGTATTGAGCCCCCACTGATTTTTGACGACTGGCTTAGAGGTTGTCCCATCTGTAAAGCGAAGTTCCCCATTTCTAATCTCAAACTTAATTGAGTGACGGGAGACATTGTTACTGTTATGGGTAAACTCAAAAATCTGTCCGTGAAATTCAATTTCAACTACAAATCCTTGGTTGTTATTTCCTCTACGAGTGAAATTGTGAACAAATACTTCATATTTCCCCTCATCATAAGAATTTTTCCAGATAATATTTTCAACTGGAGTTAGGCTATGTCGCCCCCCAGCATTCATGTCAACATCAAGCTCGCCGCCGTTATGACGACGACTGCCATAATAGATTTCCTTATTTTTTGGCGTAATACAATGGATATCCAAATCGTCCGAGTTGGTCCAGCTTAGAGAAGCGCGAAGCTTCCCGTCTACTGATCCACCAGCAGCCTTAACCCGCTCTTTGATGCTATCTGTAATTCCTCCAGTGTAATACCATGAAAATGGATTATCCCACTTGAACAAATTATCCTCGCAGTCGGATGTAATTAGGGATGCAAGATTTTTTAAATGACTATTCTCTAAAAGAACTTCCATGCTCTTAGAGTTTGGAACAACATTTGCAATAAAGTCTTCGATTGAGATAGTTTCTACCTTGCTCAAAGAGCGCGGGTCTGTAACTGCCTCACTGGAAGCCTCATCAAAAACATCATTAATTGCCGATGGCTTATGAAAATAGAGAATTTTCTCTACAGACAGATCTTCCACCTTTGCATATCGACGTTCCAAGGCGTCTTGGAGCCCCAGTTCATGAATCTTTTCCTTCGCCGCCGCAACCATTTTTGGAGTTACCAATGCAGTCGGGCGCTTGTAATTTGTTGGCGCAGTAACCTTCTCATAGCGAGTTACCGCACGGTCGAGATCCATACCCTCAGAGAGGTCAATGATTAGCGTTCCAATTGCCGTATTACGGATTCGAGTGATAGACGCAGAAGTTTTTGCCGCCTCAGCCCAAGCAAAATTATCCTTCTCATCCTCCTTAAGCTTCGAATACTTCTTTTGAAGCTTCAAAAACTTGGTTAGATTTGCTTTATGCTCCGAGCCTCTATACAGGCTGTTTTGGCCAATTAGCTCTAGGATGGTCTCAACTGAGTCTACAGTCAATTCCTCCAGCGAACGCTGAAATACCTCTTTGGTAGTCCGCTTATTGCCCTTGATTGTATCAATATCAGAACTGATAAATTTGTTAGGAGCTTTGAAGTAGAAATGTTCCCATGGGATATCTCTCTTCTTATCGCGAGATCGGTCTGTGCCACAGTGCTTGTCCTCTGTGAGAAAAACTCCCGAGATTTTTAACGTCTTGAGGTAGTCGCGAATGTTGTTGAGAGAGCCTTCGAACTCTTCATTTTCAATTCCATCCCAGATAGAAATAATTTTGTTGTTCTCGATCATTACTACCCCCGCATACTGACGAAGGAAGCTTTTGCAGCAGTTGCAGGTATGAATTTGCTTTTCTTCTGGATCTTCAAATCCACCAAGATACTTTTCGAAGATTAGATCTCGGTCGATTGGAAGAACGTATAGTTCTGGGCTGGCAGAGAGAATTTTAAAATTGTCTGCGACTTGCTTCTTTAATTTACTGAAGTTCATATTTTTTGTATTTTGTATTAGTTTTCGTTTAACTGTTTCCTATTCTTTACAAGAATTAGCTGATGTCAAACTTTTTTTTAAAAATCCCTGTCTTTCCTTCTCTCATATACCGCCTCGATCCCATCTTGGTCATCCCTAAGCATCGCTTTCGCATTGCCTAGAATTCCCTCTATTTGATCGACCGTATACCAGTCTTGGCCGCTAAGGGAGCATCCAAGGATGTATTCAGCAATTTCGAGTCTTGTATATTTTTTCATGATTTTGTCAACCCTTTTTAAACTTTGTGCGTCTTTTTTGTATTATTTATTCGACTCGGCCTCCACAACATTAAACTCTACCACCTCCAACTGATCTTCAGTCACCCTAAGAGAGAAACCTCCCCTCCGATAGTTTTCTACGCGACCCTGCCCGATATTATATTTTTCATGTCTAGCCTTCGATATACTTAAATTTCCAGTATAATTTTTAGGATTAGGCTTCCTATCGTAAATCTTGCCCCGCTCAGAGAGGTTTGATTTTTCTTCGCTCCATCTCCCTTTTACTGGTTGATAGAAGAGGGGTGTCCCTTTTAGTCTAATTTTATATACTTTGTCCATTATTTTTCTGAGTATTCTAAGTTAAGGATTCTGATTTTCTCCAAAAAGATAACTCTATCTTTTTTCGTTCCTCGAAACACAACAATATCTTTTTTTTCTGGAAGCCTTCCATATTCTTTTTCCAAATCGTCTACATTATTTACAGACTCCTTTTCACGAGTAATTTTGTCATATCGTTTGAAGTTGAACATCATTAGTCTGTTCGCGCCAAACTCATCAACAATTTCAATCGTAAGTTTTTTGCCACCCTTCGCAGTCTTGCCCACCTTAGCTTCTTGAACGATTCCGCAGGAGGTTATTTTGGCGTCAATTGGCTCGTCCTCTACCTCCAACAAGTTTTGAATATTAGTATAAGAGTTTCTCAATAATGTATAAAGTTTGTTAGAATACGCAAACCCTAAAATGTCAACCTCATACATGTAGTTGTAGAAACTGCGATTCTTAGAATAAGAATGAAACTCTGCTTTGTGCTTTTCATATTTTTTGTAGAAGGTATCCCATGGAGAAATCCCATCTGGATTCTTAGAGGTCTTCCGCTTCTTAGTAGAGATAATTTCCTTTCCATTGTCAAGAAGCTTCCCTTCTTTAATGTCAAAAAGTACGTTTAAAAGGTCGTAATTATATTTAGGACCGAACTTGAAAATTTTGGTTTTTTGAGCAGCAGAAAGAATATTCCATGTTGCCGCCTCAAGCATCAATTTTCCGCGATTTTCTCCAAAAGAGTTCAAGCATCCAGCTTTAATCAAGTTGGACAAAATCCCAATGTTGATCCCAGCTTCTTTCGCCGCCTCAAAAAGTTGAAACTTATTTGGGGAGTCACTAGAGAAATTGTGGAGCTTTTCTAGTGTTTTGTCGGAAACGGATTTAATTGATTTAATTCCATAACGAATGACGTTTTCTTTGAATGTAAAGTCATCAGAGGATTCCACCAAATCGGGTGGCTTAATCTCTACACCGAAATGTGGAAGCTCTTTACAAATCTTCATAATTCGAGCTTCCGAATCGCCGAAGGTGCGAGCAAGCATTAAGCAGTTTTTAAAGAATGCCGCAGGATAGTTCACCTTAAGGTATGCACAGAGAATGGAAATGTAGGAGTATGAGGCGGAGTGCGATTTATTAAAGCTGTATTTTGCAGCCGCCAAAAGGGTTTCCCAAAAGAGTTGTGTCGCTTCTTCTGGAACATCCCTCGCCTTGCCAGCGTCTTTAATCTTACTCTCCCATTCCTTGACTTTATCTAATTGCTTTTTCCCAACGATTTTACGAATCACATCTGCCTCGATAAGCGAGAATCCATACACTTTATGAGCAATCGACATAATTTGCTCCTGGTATAAAATAACCCCAGACGTTTCACTTAGGATCTCGTCAATAGGCGGGTAAATGGACTTAATCTCACCAGTCTTTCTCACCTCTAAAAAGTCATCTAGAAATGCAAGGGCTCCGGGACGAGCAATAGCCGAAATAGCAGATACATCATCCAAACTCTCAGGCTTAACTTTTCGAGTTACACGACAGGCAGTATCACCGTCCAACTGGAAGATCCCATAGGTATGCTCGAATTCTTGCAGGTATTTGTAGATGCTTTCGTCGTCAACATCAAAGGATTTTAGATCGAAACCTACCTCTTTCGCCGTGTTGTATAAAACCGACAAATTTTTCAAGCCCAAGGCGTCCAATTTCACCTCACGATCCGCCACATCATCTTTAGTGTATGATGATACCGTTGACTCTCCTCTCATTTCCATGGGCAGTGACGTTAAGATCTCGTCGTAAGATACGATAATACCCGCAGCATGTATCCCGAAATTTTTAGGCAGTCCCAGCAACTTCAGCATCACTTTATACAAATCTTCATTTTTAGACTTCCACTCCTTAAATTTATCGCTCTTTTCCAAGGTTTCCGACAGGCTATCAAGAGTTCCAGCATCACTTTCAACCATCCCCGATATTCTTCCAGCATCCTCCTCAGAAAGACCGCCCATCTTCTTGCAAACCTCTTTGATTGCCAATTTTGTTGATAAAGTGTTTAGTGTAGAGATATGACCCGTTCTTTTCGGATATTTGCCTTCCAAATACTCCTTGACTACTCTATGCCTCTGTAGGTAGCAAACGTCGAAGTCGATATCCATTAGAGAATCTCCCTTGGTAAATCTCTCCCCATCGATAATTTGCGACTGGGCTCTAGATTCGTTAATAAATCTTTCGAAGATTAGCCCGTATTCAATAGGATCTAAGGCTACCAACCCAATCAAATAAACCACCAAGCTCCCAGCCACAGACCCGCGACCCCATCCCCGAGGGATTTCTTGATCGTCGCACCATTCTATCAAATCGAATATCATTAAAATGTATCGAGTGAAGCCGAGTTTTTCAAGAATTCCTAGCTCAAACTCGATTCTATTAATATACTCTTGTTTATTTGGATACTTATCAATTCCTTTTTCCTTATATCCCCATCGACATAGTTGGCGCAAGATATCATGCTCATCCTTAGATATATCCAAGTTATATTTTTCGACATACTTTGGGTCGATTGTTACAGGGGGGATTCTTACCCCCTTGACTTGGTAGGTATCCCCGTAGTTTTCGAATTGAGATAAAAATGTATTTTTGTTAGTCATTGAAATTTAGTATAGCTTTGTTTTTGAATAGTTGTTTTGCTAATTTATCATACTCTCTGGCTGCGTCAAGCTCGGAATCAAAAAACTTCCTTACACTTCTTTTTATAGATTTGTCGTAGGCTTGCATCAACCACCTCCCTTTGTGTCTTGTCACCCCCCTGTATTTCGATGATTTGTTTGGTCTAGCGTTAGCCTTAGCTTGAAAATAATCTTCAAATCTATTCTTTTTTCTAGGCAATGAGCATTCGTCATCACCCTCATACATATAATCGAATAAGCTCTTTATCCCAGAAAAGTTAGTAATCATAAAGCTTGAGCTACTATCTGTTCTAGAGACCCAAGAATCTATTTTTAAATTATTGCAAACGCTCTCCATAAAACTCCAATCCTGATTTTTATCAGACGTGAATGCAACCTTTTTATCACACCCCGCACCCCAAATGAATGACCCGTCTCCATCGAAGAAGCCTCGAACAAAATGATTCTCCAACTCTGATCCTAAAAAATCCATAATTTTAACTGGCCCTATTCCGCTAGACTTTTTATGAAAATCCATTTTATGCAGGAAGTCGGAGAAAATTCTATCAGATATTTTAACCACTGCCTTGTCTTTGTATGTCTCATCCTTGTCTATTCTATAATTAAAATCCGCCTCTACGTCGAAAAAGCCTTTCACCTTTAAATAATCCTCATTGGCTATTTTTAAGGTTGTTGTGTTCCCTAGCTTCTCTTTAAGCTCTTTTGTTCCAACCGTCCCGTCCGCCCACATAAAACCTAGAATATATGCGGTGAATTTGTTTGGATTTTTACAGAAATTGGAGTAGCTATAAGAGTTCAATCTATTAAGTCTTAAAATTTCTGGGTGGGTCTTGATCTTATTCCTATGAGCTCTAGTCCTGACAGTGTCGCTCTTTCTATTCATCGGGTCGGCGCAGCTTCTTCCCAGCCAGTAATAAAACTTTCCTAAAAACTCCATCTCTCTCTTAGTAAAATTCTGATTAGTCCTATCCCCAACCTCATGCTCCCAATTCCTGTATTCCTCAACAACCTCGCTAGGAGCCTGTAAAATTTCAAACTTTTTATAGTTTATATCATCGTATTTTAAATAGTTCATATATAAATATAGACTATACAGGGTCTAAAAGCAATAGATATTTCATAATATTTTCATTCTTCCCGCTAAAATCCATTTTCCTCCTTGAGACTCAGGCTTTTGAATCTCCGTGATATCTTCTACTTCAACTTCCTTCCAAACTCTTTTCATCCCTCCCTTGGGGTTTAGGGATAAATGGGGCGCTTCGGGCTTAAAGCAGCAGTGCCATCCACCTCTCACAAAAAAGCCCTTAGTTGGGATTTCCTCTGCCTCCATCCACTCATTAAGGGGTAGCTTTCGCCCCTTGTCAATAAAAAGTGAGCGCAAATCCCCATCTTTGTCAATTCGAAATAGCTTATATGCAATCATGATGTCCATCCAACATACTTAATAGATGACAGGTCGTCGTCGTCTTGATACTGCATGTGAACCTCGTCGAGTGCGCTACCTGCACTAGAGCTGGCCTGAGATACCTCAAGAAACTGACCATCATAAAAGTCCAGTTCAAAATTGAAGTCGTATTCGACCCACCACTCAACAATTCCATCCTTTATAAATTTTTCTTCCATCATTAACCAGCCGCTGCCATCGTTAGACATCAATACTACTCGGCTCGGAGTTAAACCTCCAAAGGATTTTTCAAAGGCTGACTCAAAGTTTTTTCTGGCAGAGTCGAGGGTTTTGCGATACTGAGTTTTTGGCTCTAGGCCTCCTCCCGATAATTGTATTCTATATTTCATGGTAATATTCTTTTTGTGTGAATAAGTTCTCCGCCAAACGCCACTGAATCTAAGTCATATCCAGTATGGAAAACTCCAACTTTGTTTAAATTTTTCCAGATGTCATGTAAATCTCCATGATGTTGGGAAATCACCTCGCCAACTAAAAACATAGGGTCGTCAACGTCTACATTAAACGCCACTGGATTCCCATCTTCCCCCACCCTATACCTTGTTCTTGTTTTCATAACTTTTTATCCCAAAATATCTCAATAAGTCCAAGCCCAATAGATCTCCTCTTTTTAGTTCCTCTCATCCATTTTTTGCCATAATCCATGTTCCAGCAAAATGCTTTCCAAAAATAAAGGGGTAGAATGGTAATGGCTGATTCTAAATTTTTATCTTGACGCCTGTAGATTAAAAATAGGGCGGTATTGGGATTTCCCCGTCCCCACCATTCTAAAAATTCGATTTCCCAATGGCTATTTTTCGTTTTGAATTTGCGAATCATAATTAATACAGTGTTTTTTGCTTTGGAATTTCAGACCACATTACAATATCTTTGTCATCGAGAACAATCCCCATGCTAAAATCTTTCCATACGAATTTTGATTTCGTCCGAGTATTTTCCAACATTCTTCTTCCTACTGTCCATACGCAGTCCTTTTTCGTCAAATACCCCTTAAACATTACCACCGTATTCGTTGGAGGATATCCTTCCTCCCCAAGATCGTTAAAATATAGTTCTACTTTATTCATATCAATCAATATAGACAATGTCCGCATCCATGTCAACAGCATTTTCAGAAACTTGTTTGACAAGTTCTTTTGCTGCCAAGGTGAACTTATATCCCTTCTCAGAGTATTTGACAATCCGTTTGATTGTTGCAACGGGATAGGTTACAACATTAATGGTAATATGCTTGTGAATTACATCTGCCACGGACTCTTTCCCAAAATATAAATACTCCCCGTCCCACGCGAACTTTCCCGCATTGATATCAAACTGACTAATTAAATCAAATGGATTATTATATATTTTCCCCTGAATGGAAATAAATTGGATTTTCATGGAATTTAGCATGAAGCTTCTCAACTCATCCTTTTTACATTGAAAAACTTTCTCCCCGCCAAGGTCGATAATTTTCTTTTCCAATTTGTCCTTAATCGCCTTGATTCCCGCGCCCATGAAAAATAGATCGTAGTCTTGAACTTCATCCTCTTGATTGATAAGCGTTCGGAGCCAGCCACCTGCGAGGATGACCTTTTTGCTGATAAATCCTAGATCTAAGAAGTCTTGAATTCCATCAAACTTTTCTTTGTGGATATTTTTAGCTTTAAGCATCTACATAATTTTCCCAACATAATTTAAACCCATTTTTGAAGTCTGTGGGAATTTCTTCCCCAGCTCCAGTCCCCATTGTATAGTCTAGCCAAGCGGCCATTAGTGCTTCTTCGTAGTTAATCATAAATTTCTCCCTCTACATCAAAATAAAAAATACTAAACTTGCGAGGGTCAATACCAAACCTATCTTCCCTATAATCTTCTCTGTAATACAAGTCGCCCACTAAATAAAATTTAGCTCCGTCCGACTTCCTAATTAGGAATTTCGCCCTTGGAGGTTGAATATGGGGAAGCTCTACCTCCTCCCCGTGCATTTTAATTAGCTCCACAATCGGGAGGATTTTACTAAACTCGATAGCCACGGCTCCGCCAGAGCAATGCTTGAATAGAATTACGTTATCTTCGGGTTCTAGGTGTGGTTCGCCGTCAGAGCTTGCGATTTCTGATACTTTTAGTTTCATATTTTATCCTAGTTGAATTACTTCTCCCCAAGTGGAATTTAAAAACGAGACTTGATCGTAAAACTTTTTACCATCTCTACCATCGTTAGGATCGAGGATCTCAAGGATATCTCCATTAAAACATCTAACCAGAATCCGATGAAACTCGTTTTTCAAATTCAAGCTGGGAACTGTGACTGCATACAACCCATTAAACATTGTAGTGTAGAGGAGTTGGTTAAATTCAATTTCATTTTGAATGTAAAAGGAGACCTCTTCTTGAATTGTAAGGGCTTTAGACCCAACCGCCTCTATTACCTCCTCAATTGTTTTGCCCGATGCCATGGCTATACAAGCTTGGGTGCAGGTGCTCCCGTTAATTTGATTTATTAATTTAATCATTTCTACAATTTATTTGGTGAGCATTTTTCGCATGGGCAGCTAATATAGTGGGCGCAGAGAGACCCGTCCTTCTTCCTTCCAGACCCATTACATTCTGTGCATCTATTGTGCAAGCAATTTTGGTGCGGGCCAACAGATTTGAAATCTTCGCCCCAAGAGTCATCTATAATAATATTGTGCGCCATCGTGCCTCTAATTTTAGAAGATTCTTTTTTCATTGTTTAAAAATAGCGCTCCTACGGACGCCTTCATTTTTCTCGATAACCGTCAAAGGGTCTGGGACTTCC
>Ga0098052_1002865_pt1 | contig 10337 bp, 3 predicted proteins | sample 15_taG_FD_81591 | JGI IMG/M metagenome (GOLD analysis project Ga0098052, IMG submission 81591) | Marine viral communities from the Subarctic Pacific Ocean - 15_ETSP_OMZ_AT15312 metaG | ecosystem: Environmental > Aquatic > Marine > Oceanic | place: Pacific Ocean | collected 2015-01-18 | reverse complement strand
ACTACTTTATTGAATTCAGAGAAATCAAACGTACCTCCTTGTTCTAATATATCAGCTCCTTCATTAGCAAACTCCTCAGCATCTAACCTTCTGTTTTCATAACCACTAACAAAGTCATCCATCTTTTTTACAAGCTTGCTGGGCATTGCGTCTTCTTGACTTAATTTATCAGTGTTAACTTCCATAAATCTATCACCAAACATAGTTTTAAAACCATCTTTATTACCTTGAACCGCCTCGTGATTTTTTGTAACGATTTTATCTAATAAAGATCTTTCTTTTCTAGCTGCGTTTCTTTCTAATGCTACCGGTAACGATGTTTCAACAAACACCATGCTAACATCATATCCTTTCTCTTTGAATTCGTTAACTAGCTTCTCCATAGACTTAATAGATCCACCAGTACCGTCAACAACAACTCCACCACCTTCACCTTGGTACTTCATCATTTTTCTTTTAGCAATACCTCTTGCTTGATGCTGTAAAGAACCTAACTTACTTCTTTGTTCTTTAGTAAAATCATTCATGTTTGCAGGTAACCCAGAGTTTTTCTTAAGCCACTCTAACGATATATCAGAGTTTACTATTTTAAACCCTTGATCTTTTAAACCTAACTTACTAACCACATTAGACTTACCGCTGCCAGCCCCACCAGCTAGAAATATAACTTTTCTTTGTGGTTTTGGTAAACCATCCATGTTGGGTATTTTAGCCCTAACACCAGACTTGGTTGTGGCCAATGTATCATCAAAATCTAAAACCGTAATACCTCTAGATGTTTCTGAATACTTATTTGTTCTAGCCGTGTTAATAGCATCATTAACTGTTTTATTTTTATCAAAGTTTAGTTTAATAGAACTATGATTACCCTCTTTGTTAACGCTAAACATTTCTCCAAACGTTTGATTATCTAAACCTTGTATTGAATTTGGGTCTATACCACCATTAACACCAGCGACAAGTTCGTTGAAATATCTATCCCACCAGTTGTCCCGCATTAAATCCCAACCAATAGGCATTCTTCTTTGCAAACCTACTGATGTCAATTTTTTATCCATAGCTTTGTCTAAAGCTATCAACTTGTAATTTTTAATCACAGCATCGTAAGAGGCTTTGAAATCAGATTCTGATAACGCAGCATCCATCAAGTAAAGATAAGCAGCTGTGGCCGGCATAGCGTGTTCATATTCAAATCTAGTACCAGTTATTTTTTTAGAATGACCAACAAACTGAGCCCCAAGCTTATGCCAGTGGCCAGTATCACTACCAACTAGCTTTAAGTATGTACCTATATTTTTAGCAACTTGTTTACCCTCGGTGTTATCTTTATTAATAGCATCATTAAACCTCTGCCACATTGTCTCGTGAATAGCTGCAACTTTTTTATTCCAAGCCTTTATTCCCTTTCTATTACCGTTAATTGTTTTTGCATCTTTAAATATAGTAGAGTAAGCTGAAATAGAAAAGTCACTAACACCATCTACTGGAGCACCCCATTTAATGCTTTCATCAAACTTTAAATCTTGTATTTTTCTTTTTAAATCATTATAGGCCTTGGCTTCTTTTGGTTTTTTATAATCACCTAGCTTTTTACCTTTTGGTAACGCATCTCCTTTTTTGTACCTAGACATACTAAGTCCATAAGTTTTGTTACTAGCCGTAAAAACAGTTCCTAGTTTTTCGCCTTTTCTGTGATCACCCTTACCAAACCAAAAATCTCTAGGCATAAGTACTAGTAGATTTGTTTTTATTTCTTCAGCGAAATTTTCTCTACCTTTTTCTGTTCTTAAATTATGTGTTTTATCAACGCCAACTGCAGCAAAATATTTATCTATACCTCTTTCCTCTAATTCAAACAAAGATCTTATGTTTACGATTCCAGTTACAACCTCGCTAAAAGCTGCTTTACCTTGAGCCGCTGTAACGCCCGCTATTTGTTTTTTAATGGCTGGCTTTTTTTCAGCCGGTGCTTTTGCAAGTTTATCAGCTAAAAATCTTTGACCACCCGACAACGCTGCGTTTATAGAATATACTTTAGCAAATCCTTTTTGTAGCTGACCAATGTCTCTATTATAAATATTTGGCTCGTTTTTAGGTGTTATACCTATATCTCTTTTAGCTTTTTCAATAATCTCAGGCGTAGGATTTATAAATTCTGGTTTTAGTTTTTTAACTTGTGTTTGTGTTGATACGCCCCTACTTCTACCACCTTTAGATGTTATTCTTTGCTCATAAACATCAGGATCTTTGCTAAAAGCTTTTGGATCAGTGTAGTTTTCGTAAAAATAATCTAACGGTAAGCCTCTTAAACCAACAGCTACACCAAAAACGTTTCTAGGTGTTTCTATATTTTCACCTATTTTATCTATATCAGCATTTTTGTCAGCCACATTATAAAGAGGTAGTGACTTTATAAACTTACTCATATTTTCTCCAGCCTGAAAAAACCTCTGTATGTTTTGAGCTTCAGCTGGAATAGGCATACCATCTTTATATTTTGTTGTTGGTATTAAATTAGCTTTACCATCTGTAATTTTTTCAGCAGGAATATCAAATATTAATTCCCCTACTTTACCAGCATACTTAGATATCACTTGCTTGAAAGTATCACCCTCTGCTACTTTTACTAACGCTTTTATTTTATTGGCAACTCTATTTGCTATAGCAAAATCTTGTAATATATTTATTTTTTGTACAAAAGTATCTTCAAGGTTTGTGGTTACACCAGCATCGCCAGCTACTTGTCTAGCTTCTGGTGCATCTAAACTAATACCTTCATCGCGTTTTTCTAATGTTTTGGCTTTTTCAAATATAGTGTCATTTTTTGGCGCTATATTACCATAAACATGTGTTGAGAACTTTCCTTTTTTAGGATCATAGTTTTTTACGATAGCCTTGTAATACTCTCTAGCGGCAGACACAACATTTTCTCTTTTTATATCACCCTTAGCTTCGTTATATTTTAAAGCCTCAACAACCATAGCTTCGTATTGAGGTACTAAAGCATCTTCAGCGTTTTTAACTTGTCTTGGATTTCCACCTCTTTGTATTATTTTAACCAACTGTTCGGGGCTTTTTTTAGCCAATTCAGAATAGCGCGTTTCTTCTTTTACAACCTTATCTTTAGGTAAATCAACTTGAACTTTTCCTTTTGGTGTAGGCACTCTTAAGCTTTGTCTTTGTCCGTAAAAATTAGTATATTCTTTTATATGCTCCAAAGCGTTCTCAGGACCAAAGTTAGTCCAATCTTTGCCAATTTTAGTTTTTGAATGAAATGTACCACTAAGATATTCTGCTATTCTACCAAACGACATGCCGCTTTCTTGTGTTAAGTTGTCCAACGTGTATTCTTTCATGGCGTCAGAAAGATTAGCCATATACTCTAAATAATAATTTTTTTGTGTTTTATTAAAATCAGAACCATATCTCTCAGCAAAAGTTGCCTCTGCAACAGCCATTATCTCTACTAATTTTGGGTCTTTAGAGGTCATAAGTTGCTTCACTATTTCTTTGTGCATAGCTCTTAGCTCTTTTATATTCATGCCCTCTTGAATAACATGTAGTATGTCATGGTGAAAAGCGTTAGATGTTCCATAACCTTTGTTTGACTTAATGTTATTGTGTCTAACTTCTTGAATCGAAAACACGTTCTTGCCAGCTTGAAAAGCGTTAACCTCACCAGCCAATAATCTTTTAACGCCAACATCTTCTAACATTCCCATTTCAGCAAAATACTTTTTAGCTTTTTCAATGGTCATTAAATCCATAGGATTAGCTCCGTTGTAAAGCTCAGGATTAGATTTAATATGCTGAACAAATCTTTTTCTAGACTTTATATCATTTGCAATTCTAACCTGCTTGTTTATAGCGCTTTGAGCTTCTCTATTTTCATTTTGTAAATCTTCAATTTTTATCTGATCTTTTATAGCATCAAAACTTATACCACCTTCAGATTCTTTTTTAGATTTTTTGATTTTAGCTTGCAACTCAGCTATACGTTGGTTGTTACCTTTAATAGTTATATTCTCCCTAACAACAGCTTCTTTTTGATCAACGTCCATCTCTTTGTACTCCGTGTACTTATTAATGATATCTTCCTCGGCCTCTAAACTATCAAAAAATTCATTTCTTTCATCTAAGTTTATTTCTCCGTCTTTATAAGCATCATCAAAACTCCTCTTTGCATTATTAATAGCGTTACGAGTATCGTTGGGATCTTTCATTGCTCTATAATTAGCTTTTATCTCGCTGTTAATAGTTCCAATCGTAGCGGTACCACCAACCAAAGGACCTGTGGATAAAAAGGCTTGGGCTGCAGCCTCACCATATCTTTTTAAGTTTTTTTGTTTATTACCATAATAACCAGTAGAAATACCCACGCCGGTCATACTGGTAAATTCTTGGCCAATTTCAGTGCCGACTTCTACTAAACTAGCAACACCTAGGCCTTTTGTTCCTTTTAAGATCTTACCTACGTTTTTTGCTAAAATATCTCTAACTAAACTTTTTGGCGCAAACTTCATGGCTTTACCAATACCTACAACATTACTGAACATGTCTAGGCCAGCGTTTATAGCGCCAACAGCAACAGCCGGATCTAGATTTGCTTCTCCATTTTCCAAAACCTCTAGCATTAATTCTTTTCTCTTGTTTTCTTTTAGATTGCGAAAAGCCTTTAGGGCTTGTTCAAAGTCAGCGGCCTCAGGTTTAATAACTCCATCTTTCCAGTCTTGCTTTTCCTTGTCCGTCATCTTTTCCCACTCTTCGCTCGAAGGTGGTGCGGGTGGTGAATCTAAATCTAAACCCTTGCCCTCATCGTCTTCAATACCAAAAAATTCTTCCATTGAAATATCAAAACTACCAACTGGAAATTTCTTCATTGCAGCCTCGATTTCTATTATTTCTAAAGCAGCTCCACCTCCCTCTTGGATGTATGTTGATCCACCAAAACTTAACGCAGCAGAAACCATTTGTACAGCTTGGTCCCCAAGCATGCCCTGCCACTCGTCAAATGTTAAATCTGGATCATCTATTGTTTTACCAAAAGCACTTGGCACTCTAACGTTTTCTAATTTTTTTTGATACGATTGTTGGCTAGCAATGTTAAGCGCTAAATTTTTGTTGTATTCTCCGTTTAGTTTTTGTAAGTACTCTATTCTACCTCCAACCGTACCATCGTAAGAATCATATATACCTTTTTTTCCAGTCTCTATTTCCTTACCATCAGCTTTTGAGGTAATACTACTAGTGCCAACCTCTATATCCTTAGCTAATGACGGCATAAAAGTAAACTCTTGATCTCTACTATACTTATCGTCAACGCTACCACCTTTAGCTATTATAGCGTTTAGTTCTTTTAGCTCATCGCTAATTAAACCCATTTCTTTTCCGTGCTCTAATATGTTTATTTCTTTCCAAGCCTTAGGAAACTTAATATTAGCTGTGATCCAACCTTGCCTGATAATATCAGAATCAAAAGCTGTTACCCAAGGTGGTAACTGAGCTATTTCAGCTTCATCTCTTTTTTTATCACTAACAGTGCCTCCAAACCTACTGTCTAAAGCTTTTGATATACCAGTACTTATGTTTTCTAGTTCTTTAGAGTTTTTAAACAACCTATCATGTTCTGCTTCCACTAGGGTATTAAACTCTTTTATAGCAAGATCATATTGATCTTTTTTACTAGTATCATATTTATCTTTAATAGCTAGCGCTGTTTTTTCAGCGTAAGTATTTAAACTAGCGTTTATTTCTTCAAATACTCTATCTGCTCCCGGTAATCTTCTATTACCATACATTAACTCTACATAAGTATCGTCAATCTCTAACTGTAGCTCTTCACTAGTTAATTCGCTTAGCTTTTTTGTTGTGCCATCCTCGTTTTTAGCTGATATTTTTCTTTCATTAGCATAATTCCAAGTTTGATTGTAAGTTTCTTCATTTACAACTTCTGAGTTTATATTTGCTTTTATAAAATCATTTATAGCTTTAGCCTCTGTTTTTGAACTAGTGCCCCAAAGTTGATCTGTATACGTGCTAAACCCAAGTACATCTAAATCTGTTTGAAACGTCTGCTCAGCGCCAGGTGTGCCGTCAGCTTTGTCGGGCGCTGTGACAATAACACCGTCTGTACCAAAGATTTCATTCTGTCTAAAACTAAAGCCTAAGCCACCAAACTTTTTGGTAAGTATCTCTACAACTTTAGCCTCTCGTTGATCTACATCCTTCATTGTTACCTGTGGTAACTCCGATGAAAAATCTACCGACCCTGAATCCGTACCGCTTGACGCAGGGCCTGTCAACTTTCCCAGCGAAAGAAGTTCTTCTGTTGTAATTGCGTTACTGCTTTTTGCAGTGGTAGTTTGATTTCCTTTTCCTAAAGAAAATAATTCTTCCGTTGTAATCGTGTTATCTGGCATATATATTATTCTTTTATTTCTTTGTACCCGTCTTTCTTTGTGAAGTAATAAGTTTTATCGTTATTACCTTTGTAATACTTGCCATCCTTAGCTTCTTTCACCACCGGAAGCCCTGAGATTGACTTTATGGATTGTATGATTGGAAATTGTTTTATCTCGCCTGGTGGCACCCAATTACCCTTTCCTATATACATATGCCCATTCTCAATTGATTTGTATTTTTCAAAAGATCTATGTTTCCCAGACGTATCGGTAATGTGCTTTGTTATTTCGTCTAAAATATCTTCTTTACCAATAGGCATTGTCTTTTCTACTTTACCATTAACAAAAAAGTCCCAACTTGCTGGGGTTGCGTCAACTGCTTCAACTTTGTTACCATCTATATCAGTATATGCTTCTTTTGCTTCTGTTGCTTCAGATTTTTGTACGTACCTACTACCAGTACCAATAGTTGTTTCACCAGCGCTAAATTCGTTTTCAATGCTATAAACCGTGTTTTGTGTGTCTATTTCTGCTTGTTGTTTTTCTTCACGTATTCTATTTTCTTTTAATAAATTTAACGCTCGCGTCTCTTCAGCACCAATAACATCATAATATCTCTTTTGATCAGCAGTGAGTGCGTTTGTTACCGCTGTAGGGTTATTTTCTTCCCATGTTGTAGCATAGCTATCATCATAATTTTGCTTTTTAAAATTAGCATAATATTCAGCTATCAAAGGAAAAGACACTTTCTCACTAAAATTTGGATCTTCTGAATCTGTTAAAGCGCTTTCCACTATATCCCAATTTTTATTGAAATTTTGTAATGCGCTCCCAGTTAAACCTTCTAAATCCTTACTATCTATCACACCATCTCCCCCGTCTTCACCACCAGCGACATCTAGCTCCATGATCTTGGTTCTTAAATCCACATCGTCCGTAAACATAGTGTTTATGATATCTAATGATATATTAGGATTTACTCTTATTGCTTTTTTAAATCCTTCGTCACCGGTTATCCCATTAACCCCTCTACCAACGATGTCATCAAATCTTTTTGGATCTTCTTCAAACCATACTGTGAGATCAGTTACGTCCTGCTGATTGTTTCTGTCACCGTAAGCCGCGCCTTTCTCGGCTCCTTTCACTTTACCAGCGACTTCACCCTGAGTAGCGCCACTTTTTATATCATCAAGAAGGTGACTATCATTTTCTGCGTTTTCAAACTCCAACGCGTTTACAATATCTTCCGATGTAAAAGTCCTAGCGTCGCCGAACTTATACTCTTCTTCTCTAGTTTCTTCTTGGCCCATGATATTACCGGCATCATCTATTTCTTCTGTATACACGCCTGTTCCAACCCTTTTGGTCCCAGTACTATAACCACTTGTTGTAACTTGTAATTTTCCGTTAACGATTTTTGCTGTTATACCTTTTGGAGTATTGTTTGGATCTTTCCAAAGTGCAAATATTGACATTAAAGGATCTATATTATTCTTGTCAATTCTACTTTCATTCCACTTATCTGGATCCTGAGTAGATATCATGAAGTTTTTCCTAACATTTATAGCTTCATTTTTTAACCTCGTAAGCTCTCCAGAAATCTCTCTTCTTTTTCTAGCATTAGCTTTGGTATCACCTTTTCCCTCGGTATTAACTTTCTCAAACTCAGCTTGTAGTGCCTCTACTCTACTCGTGAAAGCGTCTACAAAAACGCTTGGAAGAGGTTCTCCTCCATCATATATTGCGCTATATACACCCTTAGCCGCATCGTTAACTGGTTTTAAACCTTTTTCTTTTGCGATATCTTCTTGTTCTTTTCGCTCTTTGAGTTGGTCTATAACGTTGGTCATGGTATCCATATACGTTTTTTGTATATTCGCCGCGCTGTCAAACAAAGGTTTCATATTAGGTACATCTGCCATCGCGCCAGTTTGCCCTTCTTTAAATGCCGCTTGTACTAAAGTTGCGTCTGCTTTTATTGCCATAATTTTATTATTCTTTTATCCATTTACCTCCTTTCCATTCGTATGTTGCAAAACCTTCATTTGTAGAATTTCCAAATTTTCTCAATTCTCCCTCAAACGTACCATCATCAACTCCTTTTAAGTTTGGATCAGTCACTTTTGCGTTACCATCCCAATCAGCCCCAGCAGCAGCCGTTCCAACGTTGCTAATTCCAGTTGCCCACGCTTGGTTTTGTGCCATTTGAGCGTTCATTTGGTTTGCTTGAGCTTGTGCAAAACCTTGGTTGGCACCTGAAGCTGCACCAAATTGCATTCCTAATAACGTTGCTTGTCTACTCATTTCAGCTTCTTGAACCCACTGATCACCACCCCTTTCAGCAGCTTGAACAGCCGCGGCACCTTGAGCTGTTGCTCTTTGGTTTGCTGATTCTTGCATACCGATTGAAGCTGATATTTGTTGTGTTTGTAACGCGCCTTGATTTGCCAACGCTTGTGCTAAACTAGCTACACCAGAACTACCAGCAGCACCTCTCATGTCTTGCATTATATTAGCTCTTTGTTGAGCTCCTTGTTGAGCTTGAAATTGGGCTTGTTGTTGGTTAACAGTTAAATCTTCATATACGTTTTCCATATTTGCATACGGATTTGTAAACTTCATACTTTTGTATTCAGCCTTTTGCTTGTCTAAAATAGCTTGTTGTTTGTCACGCTCGTCTTTAGCAATTGTTTGCGCGTCTTCGGCAATTCCAGCGTTTACATTTGATGCGTGGATTTGTGCAGCGGCTCCAATCACAGCAGTTCCAACAGCGATCCAACCCATCGTTCTTTCCGCGTGAGCATTTGGTGACATCATATTATTTATATACCTCATAATTTATTTTCTTTTAAATATTCTTCGTAATCCTCCCAACTAAATACCACATTGTTTTTTTCAATCTCTTTTAAATCCTGTGTATTAGTAGGATTTGCATGTATTGTTGTTATTATACAATCTTCTACCGCATATACGATTCTTTTTGCCCCTCGTGGTGATATAATATAACACGGTGCAATAAACTCTTCCACTCCCTCTTCTTTTGACGATGCTAATATTCCTGATAGTAGAAAGAACCCGTAACTATGTTTGTGTATTGCTGAAAAACCTAGTTGACCTTGTTTCATTCTCATCTCCCTGATATACACCCCATCCGCAAAAGAATGTTTGTATTCCCACATGTCTGGGTATATCAATTCGTTTCCATCCCCAACAACTACATCTACTCCGTCAGCGATACTAACAAAGTAATCTTCAATCTGTTTTACCTTATCTTTATAAGATTTTGCAGGAATATTATCGAATATCTCCTGTAATTCATTTTTAGACATAATTTAATTTAATTTATATCTATAATAGTCACAGTTTTGCTTGTTTTTTTACTATGGTGCTGAGTTAGAAAGTAATTTCTCAACATCAAACCTCAACGTTCGATCTGATGTCCCTGCTTTTACAATTTGTATATTACCAGTTATAGTAGCAACTCTACCTGTGTTTTCCACTGTCAACGTAACGCCGTTTTCTAGAGTTTGAACAGCATCCATAGTCCAATCACCACCACCAGTCGCTCCGCCACCCGCTGTTATGAGTGGGTTTTGTAGTTTTGGGTTAATACCCACACCCGAAACTCTAGACACGTTGTTAATAACACCCTCTTTAGAAGTAACAGCTATATCAGCAGAGCTTCCGCCGTCAGATGCTTCGGTGGTTGTTGTTGTTGGAGCAGTTAAAGTAATAGCTAAATCTGTAAATTTAATATCCCAATCATACACTCGTAATATTTCACTTTCTCCATACCCACCAATTTTCAGAGTATCTCCACTTAAAGCTAAAACTTGTTGTTTGTCGAAAGTAACTTGTCCTTCTTGAACAGTAACCAAACCTTTTACTACTGTTGGTTTTTTACTTAAAGTATCTATAGCGGGTTGTTCGTGTTGT
>Ga0098052_1002857_pt1 | contig 10360 bp, 12 predicted proteins | sample 15_taG_FD_81591 | JGI IMG/M metagenome (GOLD analysis project Ga0098052, IMG submission 81591) | Marine viral communities from the Subarctic Pacific Ocean - 15_ETSP_OMZ_AT15312 metaG | ecosystem: Environmental > Aquatic > Marine > Oceanic | place: Pacific Ocean | collected 2015-01-18 | reverse complement strand
GTTATGGAGGCAGGGGGCGAGGGTCGGATAGGCATGGAGCTAGTCTGGCAAGTGGTGTGGGAGAGAGTAGCTAGTAAGCGTTGGCCTGACACACCTGTTAAGGTGCTGCTCCAGCCCAAGCAATTCAGTTGCTTCAACAACGTCAGCCTTGGCAGGGCGATTAACACAGCACAGAAGCACCCACGGTGGAGGGATGCATTAGGTATAGTGTCAGCACCACCAGTGTACAGGCCGTCGGTCAGTGCTAGGGGATGCAATCATTACCATGCTACCTACATTAAGAAACCTTACTGGGCTAGAGGTGTTGAGCCTCAGCTAACATACAAGCGACACCACTTTTATAAACTGGAGGGCAAATAATCATGGAAGAAAGAATTCTAGAATATCAAAAAATATTAAAAATTGGTTGGCTAAATCTTGCGTACAAAAAAGTACAAAGAGATGGAGTTACCGGATGGGTTGCCGTAACTGAAAATGATGTGGAAATCGGGCCATTCTGCACGCCGCAAACAAAAGCAAAATTAAAAGCAATGCTTTCCACTAGATACTTGGCTGATGTCTACACGGACTCGGCTCACGTTAATTTAAGATGGGCAATGAATAACCCAAGGTTTTCGCGTAAAGGCGCAGCTTTGGATGAATTAAAATCGAGATTATTGCTACACTTAAAGATTTCTGAAAACAAGGAGAACTAATCATGAGCAAGAAAAGAAAACATAAAGGATCAAGCAGGCCGATGCGGTGGACAGATAACCCGAAGGTGGCAAAGAAAGGCACGGGCATGGGACAATGGCAGCACACGATTGATACCAGTAAGGAGCTGGATCAATTCTATATCTCCAGCCTCATAAGAGACATCGCAGACGAGAAGAGGTTTAAGGATCAGTGAAACATTACCCTCCCTTTACTTTTCTTTCTGAACGTAGTGAAGAAAGAAAAGATAAAGGAGAGGGTATAACAGAATTTAAGGAGAAGAATTTATGAGTAGAGCATATCCAATATGGAACAGAGTGGAGGCTTGTATATACAAGTCTAGTAAAGACTGGGGAGCTAAGCAGCACTCAGCAGTCGAGGTGTGTGTTGGTACATCTGCCAGCAACTCACACACATTCGTTAACCATAGAACCACACGGCGAGAACTGGAGAACGGGGATGCTGAGTTCAGGTTTTATGTTGATGACGTTTGCGTTAAGCGAGCGGTAGTCACGAAGAAAGAGAGAGAGATGCACCTCCTTGACCACACCGACCTAGCTAAGAATTAATATGAGCAAAGAAAACAAGCCAACAACGACGGAATACAAGGGCCACAAGCTCTTAGTATTAAACCCAGATGCCAAGTTCCCGTTCCAATTCGGGAAGGCAAAAGCACAACAGATCGTAGAGAACTGGTCAGCTATAGCGCACTTCGCTGAGACTAGCGAGCTACTTAAAGAAGAAGAGGAGGTGAAGTGATGAGCGAGGAAGCAGCATGACTAAAGTAAATAAGCCCGTGTCCAGAGAGACACACGCCACGGTCAGGGATCGCGGCAAGGATAGGGAAGTGTGCGTCACCATTGACCGCACAACCATAACACTGCGACTGAAAGGTACGCAGCAACAACAAACTATTGCAGTCGAAAGGCTGTACTGTGATCTACAATTCAAGGCCGCTAAGCTGGCTGCGGGTATGTAGTACAACAGCAGGATGCGACGTTGTTATTGCAGGGCGTCGTATCCTGCTGACTAAAAACAATTATGAAAAAACTTGAAACATTAAGGGGCAACTTCACAGCCTACTGGTACGACTACCCGACTGGGCAGAACAATAGATATGGCGGTGGTGGCTGGAGCAGGGGCGCGAGAAGCAGGCCGCAACCACAGCTAGTGTCAGCTAGCCCTAGCAAAGTAGTGCTAAGCGGCAAGTCAGTAATCCTCACCATCAATGATGAGGAGGTTCGTAAGCTGAAGGTTACGCTAGTGCGTGACAGTACAGCTGAGGTAGTCAGGGAGGACTACGAAATCGGCAGGATTAAACGGGACTCACTTCCAGCACCGTTGTGTGCAGTAGAATAATCCAAAAAAACAAAGGAGAACAATTATGAAAACAAGAAACATCATAGATGAACACGGCAATAAGTTTGCTGTTGCTGTGCATATAATACTAAGAAACTTTTGGGAGTATTACCTTGAAGAACCAGACGAGCACGGCATCACATTCGGATATGTGATGGGCATTGAGAACGAATGGGGGTCAGTAGATATGGAAGAGATCAAACCCTACATTACAATTAAAACTACAGGAAAGAAGCTGAACGAAATCATGCCTCCCTCTGGCATGGAGTGGGAAGGGGAAGAGGTTTAATTATGGGAACAAAAAATAAAATACAAGAAGAACTGAACGAGCGTCAGGAAAAATACATAGACCTTATCAGTATGGCAACCGAAGGGTGCGAGCATAAGCCAGCCCTGAAGATAGGTAAGGACTCTGAGACAAGCGAGACAATAGCTGGATGTGAAATTGAGTCTGGTGATGAGGATATAATCATAGCAATCAGAACCAAAGACATTGAGGTGGGCGTTTCATCAGATGATGAAAGCAGGGAAGGCTACTACGGAATCTCCCCAGAATACGAACACCTATTCATAGGTGACTTGATTAATGCTATCTGGACGAATGACTATGAGCAGCTGTTTGAACGTATGTTTGCTACACAACAGAAGGAGGCAGCGTAATGATTACTACAGCACACGCAGACATAATTGTGCTCACCGGAGAAGGGGTAGAGTGTGTCGTTAACCCAGCTAACGCTGAGCTAGCTGAGGGAGGTACGCTGTGCGGCGACATCTACCATCATGCAGGGTCTAAAGCACTGAACCAATACCTGCAAGGAGTGGAAGGGATAGCTGAAGGATCAGCCATCACTACATCTGGACACAAGCTATGTCCGTGGATAATCCACACCCTGTCACCACGGCACGACAGCACGGACAAATGGAATAAGCTAGCTAACTGCTACAAATCCATACACCAACTATCAATCAACCTTTGCAGGAGTCATGGCGTTAACACTGTGGCTATACCGGCAATCGGAACAGGTGCGTTTGGATTGGACAAGGACAAGGCTGACGAGATAGCTTACGAAACATTAATGAAATGCGACAGGAGCAATGTGTTTGTTAAGTTCATCCTAGTGTTCAGCGAAGAAGTACGACACCAGAAGATGTTTGATAGAGGCGTTGACCCTTATTATGCAGACGACGACATTAACTACGAAGAGCTAAGGCGAGCAGAAGGAGGATACGGAGAATGATAGAAGAAACCTATACAGATAAAAGTACATGGCAGACTGCCTCTAAATCATACGGGTGGACGGCATACCTTGTCAGTGGAGAGCGAACACAACCCAATGGGTGTGAGTTTGAAACCTATAAGGATGCTGAAGCATATGCCATCGCTGGCTCAAAGTGCATTAAACGTGAGGTTGGTGAGGATGGTCTTGAGTATGAGGCAACCCGTTGGGGTTGGGAGTTGAAGCAGAAGGAGGATACGGAGAATGAGTAAGAAGATAAAGTGCTGCATCTGCGGCGAAGAAGTAAAGGGCTGGGGTAATAATGCCGAGCCTGTAAAGGACGGGACTTGTTGCGATAGCTGCAACGCAACCCATGTAATCCCAGCCAGAATTAAGGAGGCAACGAGATGAATAAATACTACAACGAAGTAAGCGATACCATTAAGGCTATAGTCAACAACGGCTTTGAGTTAATCAAGGTGGACTATGAGCGTGGCTTTGGTAAGGACGAAGGCCATGACTACGTTGATTGCCGACCTATCTGGGATTGGGCGAGCAACGACGAAAAACTAATACGCAAGGCAACCGACGCCGTGCTAGCTGTTGATGAAGCTCATCTATACATCAAGACCCCCAAAGGTGGGGAGCAGTGGGTGTTCTTTGTGCTAGGTAATGACGATGGAGAGGCAGTGAATGACTGGCTGATACCCAGTGATAAGGATGAAGCGGCTGCACTTGAGGCTGCTATCTCTGAGGTATCAGATAAGTACATGGAGGTAGCGGGATGAACAGCCCTACCTCAACCCTGCCCTGCCAGCTGCTAGCAGATACCTACGTTGCACTTCCATCATGCGTTGAGCATCTTCAGGGCGACGCTCCCTTAACCAACGATAGAACGCTGCTCTGACAGCAGTATTCTCAACACCACCAACCTTTAGTGGTTGGCGATTCCTTACGCTGGTCTTGATAGCTAGCAACTTCTTCTTTCTGTCAGCTGGCTTCTGGTTCTTGATAGCTTCCTTGCGTAGCTCCCTAGCTTTCTTGAAGTCTCCAATAAGCAGGGCGTCGTGGATTGAATCATACAGGAATGAGTTGGGATTCTTTGCATCCATGATGAAGTTCATCACCCTATCCTCATCAAGCTCAGTCTCATCAGCAAACCTTCTAGCTGCGTTACGCAGTGAGGAGACTTGGTTGACTGCATCTTGTCTCTTCACCCAATCTATTTCACCCCCAGCCTCATCAAGTACCGTTCCGATAGCTGACTTAGGTTGGCGTATAGCTGGAAGGCGCATAATGAAGTCAGCTATATCATCGCCCAACCCTTCATGTACGCTGCCTCTCTGGAATCTGTCAGTGACCAGACCAACTAATTCCTTAGCAGTCTGAATAGTCGGAGGCTCAAGAGGATTCTTGTACCGCCACCCACGGGTAGACATATCCTTAGCTAGCTGGGAGTAATCCCCGATGATACCCATGCCCCCATCCAACACAAAGTTATTCATCGCCCTCTCCATTCCAAGCATGAGTGCTCTCTGCCTGTCAGCGTCGTAGGTTTCTTTAAGTTCACCAAGCCCAGCTTCCTTCCTCTCACGGTCAGTTAGCAGTGACCTTAGCAGCGCGTAGAACTCTCCAGCTGCCATTGATAACATCATCATTCTGATGAAAGGCTTGAAGTCCCGCTCGACTTTATGCTCCTTGCCCTTGTGGTAAACCTTATCTCCGCCCAGTGCGGGACTAACCACGTTCCTTCCTAGATCACGCAATCTTTGGTATCCCCACTTCTGGAACTGGAAGAACATCCTGCCTACTGGGCTGGCAAAGAACAACGGACTCTGGCTAATGTCATAGCTGTATTGCTTCTCTCTCACTGATGACCTGACAAATCTTTCAACAGCCCTTTGATCTCCGTCCAGTACAGCCTGTCTATCTGCCTCGGTATGGAAGCCCAGCCTCTTCATTACCATCAGCCTTCTCTTATAGTCTCCATTCTCATTGCCCACTACTTCCCTAGTAGCACGCAGCCATTGAAGGGCAGCGGTGTAGCTGACTGATCTTCCCATTCTCTCTGTAGCACCGTGCATCCATAGGGCCATTGTGTTTCCCTTTAACAGCTTGGCCTTGGCTGACTTGGAATCATACCAAGGGCTATCACTGTAAAGGTCTAGCAGCTGTGCTGTTTGGAAATCCATACGCAATGCACCAAGGGCATGAGCTTCAGCTACCATCTGAGGCGTGGCCGTCTTGGCTCCATCCTTCCAGAACTTAGCAGTCCACTCACCACCCAGTATCTTGTGGGCTGTCTTAGCTGTAGCTGCTGCCGACTGCAAAAGGTTCTTGCCGAACGCACCCGCTGTAGGAAGGAACCCGAACGTCTCTGCGTTCATGCGTAGTGCAGAGGTAAGGTTTCTTATGGAAGTTAATGGGCCAGACAAGTAAAGCATACTACTGATACCTGTTCCCCAGCTGGCTACCTCCTGCCACCCCTCCCACTTGGGACGCTGGCGGTAGACACTCTTCTGTATAAGGTCAATGTCTTGTACTAGCTGTGCATCGCCCACAGCCTTGGCTCCTCCACTCTTGTAAACATCAAAGGCATCCTCCAGCCGACCATCCATCCTCTGTCCGAACGCCTGTATCTGCGCGGAACGCTCAGCAAATCTTCTAAGGAAGTGAAGGTATCCATCAACGCTAGTCTCGTAGTATTTGTCAGGCAACTTAGTGCCACGGGCGCGTTCTAGGTTAGCAAAGTAATCTCCCCCTGTTGTGTCCTTGTAATCCTGTTGTAGCATCTTATGGGCATCAGCCGTGCTTTCAGCATTGCCATTAGCTACCATGTCCTCCAGTAGTATCTGATACTTGGCACTGTACTCAGGGGTGCTTCGGTTGGTGATGATTTCAAAGGTGTCCTGCTTGAACATACGAGGGAAGTGCCACTCGCCTAAGTCACCAATAGGTCGCCACCCTCCTGTGCTTGGGTCATAGACATGGACGTTAAGCCCCTTGCTCAACGCACCTGTCTGCTTAGCCATGTCTTTCTGCCATTGAACCAGCTCCTTAGTGGCTGGACTCATCTTAGCTAGGACTGCTTCAGCCTCAGACCTGAACAGTTCAAGGTCGCCGTCCTCCTTGATGCCACGTTCCCGAAGAGATATGTACTGCTCGTACTCAGTCTTAGCTTGTTGGAACTCATCATAGCTATACTTCTCCTCGATGACTCGGTAGCTATCAAAGAACCTACCAAGCATGATGGCTTCTGCGTCATAGAACTCCCGCAATGAATCAGCTAGATCATTAAGCCCAGCTCGGCGAAGTAAATCCTCACCACCCATCGCCCATCTATGAGGGCTGGCCATCCTCTTCAGGACACCAAGCACACTCTTCTCATGTGGCACTGGAGCTACAGGTGCTTCGCCGTTGTTAGCTATCTGGTCTTGGACTGGGCTGTTGTCGCTAACACCAGACCGCATCTCGCTGCCTTCAAACAGGTTCTCTCTAATGTAGTTGCGGGTCAGGTGTTCCTCCATAGACCGGAACATAGCTACCTCGCGGCCAAAGTAAGCCCCTCTCCCAGAGAAATAAGTTATACCGTCGTAGCCTTTATCCTTTAGTGCAGCTTTAAATTCATTATCTCTGTTCTCTACCGCAGCACCATCAGCTCTTAGCTCGTCAAGTTTGTAGAGTATATTCCATAAGGGAGCATTAGGCACAGGCAGTGACCTTGAGGTAGGGGTTCTGTTATGATAATGAATGTTTTGAATCACCTGTTCAGGCGTGCCAGCAGATATGTTAGGCAGATGCCCTGACTCAGTAAGTGCTGTGAGCACATCTCTAACTGTTGGAGTAAGGTTGCCCTCTTTATCGAACACTAAAGCGTCACCGTTAATAAGGAGATCAAAGCTGGCACTAAGCGGTATTATCTCAGGACTGCCTCCCTTATCCTCCGCAAACCTGTGCGGCTGGCTCTCATACCCTGAAGGCGTTTCAGTTTTATCTGGTGATAAGTAAACTGCGCTGCCAACCTTTCCGCTTGAGCTAGGTCTAAACCCTCCCCCCATTTCAGTGCTTCGTATATACCCAGCCGTTTCATCATCAGTGCCGTGGTACTGAGGTACGCTATTGTTAAGAACAGTTACCTCATCGTTGGTTAACTCAGGTCTTTCACTGTCAAGCTCCTCACGAATAACATCAATGGCCTTATCAAGTCCTATGAACTTAATGAAGGGTTGGTCTACAATCTTAGCAGCTTCATTCAGTCTCTCCCTCTTGACTCCATCTGATACAGCTGAGTACATTTCAACTTTGCCAGAAAACTCAAAGCCGTTAATATATGATTGCTCTTTGGTTTGGTGGGCTGTTTCAACCCAGATATGTTTTGGTTTCCTTTTGTCTAAAGCCGTCCACTCCAGCCGAGCCTTCTGTTTCTCAGTAAACCTCCCTTTATGCCCCATGACATATATGTCATTTCCTGACGGGCCGTACACAACCCGAAGCCACTTCATTCTGTTAGCTGCCTCGTAAAAATGTTCCTCACTTTGCGGAGAGCCATCCTCTTGTATTAAATCTTCAATAGATTTTGCGTCATCATCTGGGTCTAGCCTCGCGTCATTTAGTGCTTCCTTGAAAACATTTGCCTGATGTTTTTGATATTCCTTTAGCTTATTAGGGCGACTGCTAAGCCAAGACATCATCTGGTTGTAGTGGCTATCAACGAGTTTTCCAATTAACTCAATGGTACTCCCGTTAGGCAGCAGCCAATGGTCTGCTTTGGGAAGGGCTTCAGGCTCAGACGGAGCAGACCTCATCTCATTGGACAGAGCTACTGCATCTGCTGAGGATTGGATGGGGCGTTGTGTGGCGGCACTTTTTGGTCGCCTAATTAAATTACCGTTCTCATCAACTTCTGCCCCTAGCAGCCTATAGAACCTCTCAAGCTGAACATCGTTTAGCCCATCCTCAATGTGGGCTGACTCGAATGATTGAGCAGTTCCAGAAATAGTTACACCTGTTTTATCAGCAGCACGAGCCAGCTTACGGAGAACCTTTATTGATCCACCCTTTTTAACAGAAGCAATTCTATTGATCCTTACAGTCTTGCTGTCCGTTGCTGGCAGAAGCTCAACCTTAGCCTCTTGGTCTATATTAAATGTTTTACCCTCCTCCCCCTCCATCGCGTCCACCCTGACATCAGACGGAAGCGACCCCTTTGGTAGTAACTCGTAAATTAAATCCCTAACAGCTAGGTTGGGGGCTAATGGAGTTGTTGCATTGACCATTTTGCCAGCCACTCTTCCAGCCAAGTGACCTCCAGCCGCCTCATTATATCTATCAACCCTCACACCCCCAACAGGTTCAACCCCGCTTATACGGTAAGTCTGCTGGGCCACCAGCATCACCCTAAACGCTGCGTCTTCCTCTTCCCCTTTCAGCTTAGACGCCCGACTTATCCCCACTAGCGCATTAGCTGGATCATTACGCCAACTAACTCTCTCAGCGTATGGTCTACCTCCTGACACACCAGACCGCATCTCCTCTGCTGCATCATCAAGCCCCTGCTCCTCCCTCATCTCCTTACGGGCCTTATCTGCCTTGTCCACCCTCTTCTGGATGTCAGTCTTGCTAAGCAACTCAATCATGGCTTGGGTTTCTTTAACCCTCTTCATTGCCTCAGTGCTGGTAGCAAACTTAGTCCAGTGCGCGTCACCCTTTAAGATGTCTAACCACCTTGCCATCGCACGATAAAGTCTGGTTAATGCTGGCACGAACTCCCTGTTCGTATAGCTCTGCTCAGTGATGCGCCCATCAACAGCTTGCTGCCCCCTCATACGGGTGTACTCTTGAGCTACTGTCCTGCGGTGGTTGTCCCATTTCTTACCGCCCTCCTTCTCCATTGCTTTCAGTGTAGCAGGAGCAGCACGACCAGTACCGGAACGCTGGCTGCGAGGGAAGTAAGCCTTTATAACCTCATCAACCTCGGCAGCATTCATGCCGTCGTAGATTTCCAGCTTCATGCCAAGCTCGAACTCTTGGAATGATTGCTGAGCTTCGCCTTCAGGAAGGTTATCGAGGTATGCTTGGTACTCTAGCAGCATTCCTTGAGCTTCAACTAAATGCCATATCTCCTCACTGGCCAGCTTGTTTAATTCGTAGGTTCCTCCTTCATTAACAATGTTGCTTACTCCAACAATAATTGTGTTAACTGTTTTTGTGCTAGCATACATCGGGCCATCTTGGTCGGCTGGCCACCCGTCATGTAACCTTATTTCAAATTGATCCCCTGTGTACCCCAGCTCCTTGGCTCCCGCCTTGTAAGCATCAACAGCTAGGTCGATAGCTTGGTCGATGTCAGCTTGGCTGGCTGTTACGTCAGCAGGGATAACGACAGTTACCTTGCCGTGCTTAATGCGCCGCTCTTTAGCTGGCTGCTCTGGTTCTGCTTCTTCCTGCTGCTGCGTGTCAGCTTCTTCTGCTGGCTCAGGGTCTTGGGTTACATCTTCTGAGGCAGTAACAGGTGTAGTTAATTGTTCGTGCGCTTGATCCAGCTCTCCAGACACGACTGCTCTCTGCGCGTCCTCAATGGAGTTGGTCGTGGCTATGGGCGAAAGTGATTCAGTGTAAACCCCCACCCTTCCTGTGCCGTCAGTATGAGGTATTACTACAAAATCCTTACCGCTGCTATTAGTTATCTCAAAGGTGTCATCATCATCCTTGGACGGGACAAGCTCATTAGGTTTTCGGGTCAGCTTACTGATGTCAGCTTCAGGCTCGGTAGTAGCTGCTATATCTTCTTCAGCTACATCAACTGCCACCAGCTCAGGCCCAGCTTCGCCCTCGATGCCACGGTTCTCGTTAATCTCCGCTTGCTCACTTAGCCGTGCTTCTTCTGGAGTATCAAATACTTCCCCTTGTGCTGAGGTTCTGGAGGATACTTCCGCTGCCGCTGCCGCTGCCTTAGCTTCCTTTACTGCTTTACGCAGGGTTGTCAGCGTTACCTTGCCCCTCCCGCCAGCGGGAACAGTTAGTAAATCAACCCCGTTCTCTTCAGCCTGCTTTAAGAGTTCCTTGTTCTCCTTAACATTCGGAGCCAGTCG
>Ga0098052_1002853_pt1 | contig 10372 bp, 10 predicted proteins | sample 15_taG_FD_81591 | JGI IMG/M metagenome (GOLD analysis project Ga0098052, IMG submission 81591) | Marine viral communities from the Subarctic Pacific Ocean - 15_ETSP_OMZ_AT15312 metaG | ecosystem: Environmental > Aquatic > Marine > Oceanic | place: Pacific Ocean | collected 2015-01-18 | reverse complement strand
GGTTCTGGTTCAACTGGTTACGCCGGTGTTGTTGCTGCTCCCGAAAACGATCCGTTCGCTGGTGTTACTGGTGGTATCGGTGCAATCGATGACTACACCACTACCCGTGGTTATGCAACGAGTGCTGCTGAAGCCCTTGGTGATTCCAATCCCAGCAATAAGTTTGCTGAAATGGCATTCACCATTGATCGTACGTCAGTCGTAGCAAGAACTCGCGCCCTCAAGGCAGAGTACACCACAGAACTCGCCCAAGATCTCAAGGCAGTTCATGGTCTTGATGCAGAGACTGAACTCTCAAACATCCTCAGCAACGAGATTCTCGCTGAGATCAACCGAGAGGTTATCCGAACCATCAACACAACTGCTAAGTTGGGTTGCCAGCAGGCTGACCTTTACAACAAGGGTGGCGCAGGTACTACATTCAATTCCGGTGTTGCACACGACGGTATTGGTGGTATCTACAGTCTCGTTCGCGATTCGGATGGTAGATGGTCAAGCGAGCGATTCGCTGGTCTTCTCTTCCAAATCGAGCGTGAGTGCAACACCATTGCCAAGGAATCACGCCGTGGCAAGGGCAACATCCTTATCTGCTCCAGTGACGTTGCTTCGGCACTCACAATGGCAGGTTACTTAAGCCTCGAGCATGCCCCCGGCAATCTCAAGGTTGATGATACTGGCAACACGTTTGTTGGTACTATGCGTGGTGGTGCTCTTAAGGTTTATGTTGACCCATACGCTGGTGTTAACTACTGCACAGTTGGTTATAAGGGTTCTAGCCCTTATGATGCTGGTCTTTTCTACTGCCCATACGTCCCATTGCAAATGGTGCGTGCGGTTGGTGAGAACACCTTCCAGCCCAAGATCGGTTTCAAGACCCGCTACGGCATGGTCAACAACCCGTTCGTGGGAGTATCTGCAAGCGATCCGCTCTCAGCAGCGGCAGCGCGTGCTAACTACTATTACAGAATCTTCCGTGTTGATGACCTCCATGGTATCAACTCTGGTGCTCAGGAAACCGGCGTCTGATAACTGAATAAATAGTGATTAACTGAAGGGGGGGAGATTTTCGGATCTCCCCCCTTTTTGTATATAAATACCGTATGAATACTAATCCAAATGCAGGTATCACAGGCTCGGATCTTCCGGGTGTCCCACCGGGTGTAAAACAAAACATCTTGGATAGGCAACCCGAAAGTGACAACCCTATGTTGCCAACTTTTTTTAAATTCAGCCTTTTAAGAACACCAAACACATCCTATTTTTGTCAAGCAACAGCACTTCCGGGGGTAAACCTCCCCAGTGTGATTCAGACAAGCACGTTTACATCAATAAAGCACCCCGGTGGTCGTGCAGAATATGGAGATTTGACTCTTAATTTTGTTGTGGATGAAAATCTTAATAACTGGCTTGAAATTCATGATTGGATCATGGGTATCAGCACTACATATGATTTTAATCATATGGTTGACCTCCCAGCAGATCACTATTCGGATGGCACTCTTGTTGTTACTAACAGCTCTATGAAACCAAAATATATTGTTAAATTTTATAATATGTTCCCAAACAGTATCAGTGACTTAACGTTTGACTCTACCGATGTTGATGCTGCGCCACTTACGGCTACAGCAACTTTTTCTTATGATTATTATGAAATAGAGCGTGCTTGACAAGATCTGATAGCCATGTTATAATGTGAGTATGAATTTAGATGACATCAAAAAAATGGTAGAAAAAGATTCGGTGGTTGATCAGACCCTCCTAGATCAGGAGGCCCTTAAGACACCCCAAGTCCACTCCAAATATCTAAATTTTCTAAATGACGAAATTCTTAGATTCAAGAAGCTGGAAACTGAGTATAAACAGTTATTCCGTTTAAAATGGGAATATTATACCGGCAAGTTGGATAAAGAAGAATTGGATAGGCTGGAATGGGAACCATTTCAGCATAAAATTCTTAGACAAGACGTACACATATATCTGGATTCGGATACGGAGTTATGTCTAATCCGGGATAGAAAAGCCTATTCTGAAACCAAGGTTAAATACCTTGAAGATGTTATCAAATCAATAAACAATCGAAACTGGCATATTCGGAATGCTATAGAATGGCGGAAGTTTATGCATGGGGGACACTAATCTTGATAAAAATATCCCCCATAGATTCTGTTAATATTCAAATAGAATGTGAACGAGATATTGCTAGGGAACTAAACGAGTTTTTTACTTTTAATGTTCCGGGAGCCGAATACACGCCTGCATTCAAGTATCGAAAGTGGGACGGTAAAATACGTTTGTTCAACATGTTCAAACGCCATTTATATGTTGGTCTTGTTCCCTATTTAATTAAGTTTTGTGAAGATAGAGGTTATGAACTTTCCGAGGACCAGGGAACTTCTCTTCTAAAGAAAACCGTTGATTTAAACTTAAAAGCCATTGAAAATTTCATGGATGGGTATATTAAGCCGTGTTCGGGGGGTGCTAGGATAATTCCACATAGCCATCAACTCACCGCAATACAACACTGTCTAAACAATGATCGTGCACTACTTTTAAGCCCAACGGGCAGTGGAAAGAGTCTTATCATATACAGCCTGATGCGACATTATCAAAACACGACTGATAAAAAAATCCTGATTCTTGTGCCGACTACCAGCCTGGTTGAACAAATGCATACTGATTTTGAAGATTATTCTTCCGAGTCCGGTTGGTCCACTGAAGAAAATTGTCACAGGATATATTCTGGAAAAGAAAAAGAAACGGATTTACAAGTTACTATATCCACATGGCAATCTCTTTATAAAATGCCGCAAGAATTTTTTGACCAATATGGAGTGGTTTTTGGAGATGAGTGCCACTTATATAAAGCAAAATCGTTGACGGCGATTATGGAAAAACTGGTGGACTGCCCCATACGGATAGGGACGACAGGGACATTAGATGGAATAAAAGCACACAAATTAATGATCGAAGGTTTGTTTGGTACAGTTTTTAAAGCCGCATCTACCAAGGATTTGATTAACAAAGAAATTCTTTCTAAATTTGAAATTGAATCTGTACTACTCAAATATCCCAAGGAAGTTTGTCAGTCGTATAAGAAATTAACCTATCAGGAAGAAATTGGTCAGCTTGTGCAACTCCAAGCGAGGAACGATTTCATAACGGATCTTGCGAAAAAGGTCAAGGGAAACACTCTGATACTATTTCAGTACGTCAAGAACCATGGAATGCCCCTTTATGAACAAATGAGGTCTAAAAGCGAAGGAAAGGTATTTCTCGTCCACGGGGGAGTATCTACAGATATCCGGGAAGAAATAAGAAAAATAACTGAGAAAGAAGATGATGCAATAATTGTAGCCTCGTATGGGACGTTTTCTACGGGTGTTTCTATTAAAAAACTCCATAATATTATTTTTGCTTCTCCGTCTAAGTCAAGAATACGTATTCTTCAATCAATCGGCAGACAACTTAGAAAGTCAGACCAAAAAGAAAAAGCACGCTTATTTGACATAAGCGATGATTTACGATGGAAGAAATATGTCAACCATACCTACCGTCATTATGAGGAAAGACTTGAAATTTATGATTCTGAAAATTTTGACGTGAACCAAATCGTTATAAATATAAATGGATAAAAAGGAGAATTTTTATGTCTGCTAGAAACTATAGCTTTGGATCAGCAATCCCCGTTGGTGTTGGTGTTACCGGAGATTTTAAAGGTCTTTTTGTCGGTACAGGTGGTCACCTTGTAGTCGATTTTGCTAATGTAGCTGGTGTTAAATTCCATAATGTACCTGATGGTTCACTCTTAGATATTGCTGGAGTTGGAGTCAGATCGGTCGCCGCTGGAAATTCCTGTCAAGGTATCATCACCCTTCACTGAGATGCACCACCAACCAGAACAGAATGGCAATAATATAAGAATTCTCCGGTTAAATACAGGCGAACAAATTATTACCCATATTCGAAATTCGAACGAAGAAAAACTGTTCTTAGATAGACCAATGAAAATCGTCACGTTGATCATGCGAGATCCGGATGAACCAGCCTCCCCCATGGGAAGAGAATTTGTTTATTTAAATAATTGGGTAGAATTTTCCTTAGCAAACCATATTGCAATTCCAAAAAGTCTTGTATTCGCAATTCTTCCACCGAACAACGAAGCACTAAAAGCCTATAAAACCCACAAAAAAATGGAAGATATCAACAAGAATGCTTCGGAAGAACCAGATCTAGACGAAGAAGAAAATCCATCTTTTCATGACATGGTTAGTAACATTGTAAGTGATATTATATGTTCCCATATGGATCCGACCGATGAAGAGGATCTTTGGGATGATGATAATATTAATAAAGATAGAGAGGACTATGGCAATGACCTAAATGATTGGTCGCCGTACTTAGATGATTATTTCAACAATATGTGAACCTCTATTATACCGAGAAAACCAAAGAAGACTTTTTATCTAGTATAGGCTGCTCGATTTGTCAATAATTGACAACCGGGTGTTTTTGTGGTATAATGTAGTTTTCGCATTTTGATTAGAAAGGACTACTGTGACCGATAAAAAACCCGATAAAAAACCCGATAAAAAACCAAAGAAAAACCCAAATCATTATGTTGATAATAAAGAATTCTGGGCTGCACTATGTGAATGGAAAAAAACAGTTGTAGAAGCAGAAGAAATAGGCGAACCCAGACCACCAGTCACTGACTATATCGGGAGTTGTTTTTTAAAAATTGCCGAAGGATTGTCTAAAAGATCATGCTTTATCAACTATCCATACAGAGAAGAAATGATTGGTGATGCTATAGAGAATGCCATCCTTTATGCACACAATTTTAAGCCTGAGGGGAAAAATCCTTTTGCTTATTTTACGCAGATGATGTATTATGCCTTTCTCAGAAGAATACAAAAAGAAAAAAAGCAAATGTTTATTAAATATAAACTAATAGAACAGCATAAGGATTCGGCAAATTTTCCGAAATGGAGCGAAGAAAATCCACACGAAAAATTTTCTGCAAAATCAACGGTTAACATTTCAGACAACGACATCAAGAAGTTTGAACCCAAAAAGAAAGTGAAAAAATCTAGCGGTGGAACTTTAGACTCTTTACTATGAAAATACCAATACTAACTGATACACACTTCGGAATTAGAGGTGATAATAAATTATTCTTTGACTATTTTATGAAGTTTTATGATAATGTATTTTTTCCTTATATTGAGGAAAATAATATAACAACTGTTATTCATGCTGGTGATTTTCTTGACCGCCGCAGATATGTCAATTTCAATATTTTAAACAGAATTCGCAAAGAGTTTTTGTCTGTTTTATTTGATAAGTATGGAGTCAAAATGCATTGCATTCTTGGAAACCATGATACTTATTTTAAAAATACAAATGAAGTTAATTCAATGAAAGAGATATTTGAATCACAATATCCGGGTGATTTCATTCTTTACGAAAAACCTGCCATTGTTGGCTTTGATGGAATGGATATTGCTTTATTGCCGTGGGTTAATCAAAAAAATGAACAGGAAAGTCTGGATTTTATCAAATCTGCTCCTGCGAGTTGGATGATTGCACATTTAGAACTAAAAGGGTTTGAAATGTTGAGGGGTTTAAACAACCCCTTTGGTATGGATCACAAAATTTTTGATAGATATGAACAAATTTTATCTGGACATTTCCATTGTAGATCCGAAAAAGACAATATTAAATATTTGGGTGCTCCGTATCAAATGTTTTATTCTGATGCCGGAGATACGAAGGGCTTTTGGGTTTTAGATACAGATGATAGAAGTTTAGAATTTATTGAAAACCCATATCAAATGTTTTTTCATATTAAATACGATGATTCTAAATCGGACTATTCAGATCTATTAAACAGTATAGACCAATACAAAGGCAAATTCGTAAAAATTTACGTAGCCGAAAAAAATAAACCGGAAATTCTTGACAGTATCATTGATTCAATGTATAATGTAGGTACTTATAATCTCACTATTATTGAAGATTTAGATGATGTTGTTAGTGAGGAATCTTCTGGGGATGAACTAAATAAATCCACAATTGATTTGTTGGTTGATGAAGTTAGATTAAGTGAAAAAATTAAAGATCAGGAAAAAATTCAAAAATTGGTAAAAGAACTTTATTTGGAGGCTTTGCGAACATGAATAATTATAGATTACACATTGATATTTCTCTGGGAAGCGAAGAACAAGAGGCGGTTGATCATTCTAAGCAGATTATGGGGGTATTAGAAGGACATTTTCATAGGTTCCGTGCCATGAATGTTGATCAAATAGGTGTAAGACTAGGACATGACGATGATAGGCAAAAATCCAACTATCTTCTCAAAGATGAATACGACCATGTTAGTAATAAAAAATTGAGAATGTTTGTGAATTAATTATTATGGGACGGAAGCGGATGGCATCAGCAGCAAAGCTTATAACTTTGTTTTCGTGAGTTCAAGTCTCACCCGTCCTACTTTATTATGGAGATAAAAATGTATAGTGACCCGTTTCAGAACAGATATGGTTCTGATATAATGAGACAGATCTGGAATGATAAAAATAAGTATAAACTGTGGAGGCAGTTGTGGTTGTCTCTGGCACAGGCACAAAGTTTCACAAAAATGGTGGAAATTCCCACAAAAACACTTGAACGGATGGAAGAGGTTGTTGAATGCATTGATATTGATAAAATCAATGAGTATGATAAGCAAAACGGTCATGATGTTTATGCAGCGATTTTGGAATATAGAGATCAATGTGGACCAGAACACGGAAAGTACATCCATCTTGGTGCGACAAGCCAATATGTTGTAGATAATGCCGATTGTGTGCGGATCAGGCATTCTCTTGTATATCTCATCAACAATGGGAAAAAATTGATGGATGCCATAGTCATGAGAGCATCCTGTGATAAAACTACACCGTGTTTGGGGTATACACATGGTCAAAAAGCACAAATCACCACTATAGGAAGACGAATTTCTATGTGGGGAGAATCTGTTATGATGTGCCTCAGGGAAATTGATCGAATGGAATCAAGTATGAAATGGCGGGGGACAAAAGGTGCTGTCGGTAATCAAACTGGGTATTGCTATATCAATCCCAAAAAAGTAAGTCTGATGGAAGATTGTATTTGTTCTGATTTTGGTTTTACTCCGTTTGATAACTGCGGACAAACCTATCATAGAACGCAAGATATAATGATTGTTTCATCTTTGGTGGCATTGTCTTCTGCACTAGCAAAAATGTGTAATGATATTAGACTTTTATGCATGGTGGGAGAAGCAAGTGAAAAGAAATTAGAAGTTGGTTCTTCGGCGATGCCATATAAAAGCAACCCGATTACGAGTGAAAAAGTTTGCTCTCTAGCAAGGACTATGACTGGGTATTTAAATACATTCATTGATACAGCATCCAATCAATGGTTAGAAAGATCTTTAGATGATTCTGCAAACAGGCGGGTTCTTTTATCTAAAATTTTTTTGACAGTTGATGAAATAATTATGTGTTGTATCAAGATCATGAAAGAGACACGATTTTTTATGGATCCAAGAAAACTAGAAGAGCATCTTCCTTATGCGGTTATGGAGTGGGCGGTAACAAAAGCCACCACTCTTGGTTATGACCGCACAAAAATGCATGAAAAAATGAGGAGGCTATCGGAATCTTCACTGAATAGCAGTCAATTAATCAATCGTGTTCTTGCCACCCCGGAATTAAAAAATGTTGACACAAAAATAGCAAGAACAATAGGCACTCATTTGGGGAATAGTGTCGCCCAGACAGAAAATTTCATAAGCCTAACAAAAGAAAACTCAATCCCTTGACAAAATTTAACTTTTATGGTATAATAAATTTATGTTAAAATTCAAAACTCTGAGGTGGAAAAACTTTTTGAGCACTGGTCAGTATTTCAGTGAAATATATTTGGACAAATATGATAGAACTTTAATCTCCGGCGAAAATGGTGCTGGTAAATCTACTATGCTAGATGCGTTGACATATGCACTGTATGGGAAGTCATTTCGTGGGATAAACATAAAAAATCTGATTAATTCAGTGAACGAAAAAGATTGCGTTGTTGAAGTGGAATTTGTGTCTGGGGGCAGCGAATATACTGTTCGGAGAGGCATGAAACCAAAACTCTTCGAAATAAAAAGAGATGGAACCGTTTTAGATCAAGAATCTAAATCTCTTGACCAACAACAAATGCTAGAAGAACAAATTTTAAAAATGTCATATAAGGCATTTTGTCAGGTTGTGATTTTGGGATCTTCTAACTATACGCCATTTATGAAATTATCTGTTGGTGATAGACGGAGTGTGGTTGAAAATCTGCTGGATATCAACATTTTTTCTTTAATGAATTCAGTTTTGAAAAAACGACTGACCATCATAAAAGACAAACTGTCTCTGGTTAAAAACACACTAATTGGGTGTGAGGCAAAAGTAAATAGCCACAAAAGAGTTCTAGAAACACTGGATCTAAAAAAAGATGAAAATATAGCAACCAAACAAAAAGAAATAAACAAAACTAATAAACGAATATCTGAATTAAAAATAAAGGTATCGTCTTTAGAAGAGGAAAGAGATAAACTTTTGTCTTTGATTTTGGACCAAGATAAAATTGAATCTATGCTTTTGAGGTCAGAAAAAATTAAAGACGAATTCGATTCTAAGACTAAAGCAATAAACAGAGAAAATGCATTTTATGAAGACAATGATCACTGCCCCACATGTGAACAGGGAATTGATACATCCTTTAAAGAAAAAGCAATAAAATCAAATAATCAAAAACTTGGTAAATATGAAAAAGCAGTTGAAGATCTTGTTAAAGTTATTGATGAATCCGAATCTAAAGTAAATGAGTTTAATGCAATAGCATCAGATTCCAACGACTTAAATAACCAAATTTTAGAAACAAAATCTGAGATTTCCCATAACAATAAACTAGTGGAAAAATATCAGATGGAGATAAAAAAGGCTTCTGATCATGGGGAATCTTTCAAAAGGGAAACGGAATTTCTGAAGGAAGCAACAAAAAAATATATTGAAATAAAAACAGAAAACAGCAATTTAGTCGCAGATAAAAGCGATTTAGATATTGTTGCAGAATTGCTAAAAGATGGGGGCATCAAGGCAAAAATTATTAAGCATTACTTGCCAATAATGAATGTTTATATAAACAAATTTTTGTCACAACTGGGTCTTTTTTGTCAGTTTAACTTAGATGAGCAATTAAACGAAACAATTTTAGCAAGGCATAGAGATAATTTTTCATACAACAATTTTAGTGAAGGAGAAAGGCTTAGAATTGACTTGTCCTTTTTATTCACTTGGAGAGAAATAGCACGATTAAAAAATTCTGTTTCTTGTAATTTACTCATTCTTGACGAAGTGTTCGATTCAAGTCTAGATAGTGTGGGAACTGAAGAATTCATGAAAATTATTCAAAAAATGGGAAATAAATCAAATGTATTCATTATTTCCCATAAGGCAGATCAGATCTCGGATTCTTTTCGCAATCACATCACTTTTAAGAAAAAAGGTAATTTCAGCGATATGACATTTTTGGACAGAAATGATGTTGACTAAAATAAATCAATATATTGGCAATAATAGGGTGTTTTATGAAAAGAACACACACATTGTTGATTCTTACATAAATATCACTTTTGATGAGTTACAAGATCTAGATGATGACGAATTTGATCAATGGGTGAAAAATGTGCGGTCCGAGGTTCTTAGAATCTGGGATACACATGATATTCCTCCTCGTTCTGGTGGGCGAAATGTTGATGAAATAAAAGTTCAGATGAACAGAATGATATCAACACCAGCCGGTAAGATTGAAGGGATAGATGAATTAGCCAACGATGGTAGACCTAATGCAATTTTAAATAGAACTGGTCTTGGTGTTGTGGCTGATCAATTCTTTCCCACAATGTATAAGACAAGAATAAACCAGACTAAACACGATGATGGTTATTCCATTTATGATTTGTTTAACGGTGATAGATTTGAAAAATCCATGCTCCACCGCAGCAGAAGACACCATCGAAGAGATGGCATGTACCATTATGCGTTTACACTATTAAAAGATGATGATACATATAGTCCAGTTAGATCGGATTCTGCCGTAGAGTGGGTTAAAGCATGTCATGACAATCCCAAAATTTTTAGGGGTATTGACTTTTTTGTAGAAAAATGCGATCCACCGGGTTATATAAATGATGGTTATTATCAGGTAAACACTGGTGACACTTTGACTCTCACATACGACGAAGTTAAAGACCTATACAGCCAAAAATTTTTAATTGATAGAAATATTCGGAATATAAATATTAATG
>Ga0098052_1002851_pt1 | contig 10377 bp, 12 predicted proteins | sample 15_taG_FD_81591 | JGI IMG/M metagenome (GOLD analysis project Ga0098052, IMG submission 81591) | Marine viral communities from the Subarctic Pacific Ocean - 15_ETSP_OMZ_AT15312 metaG | ecosystem: Environmental > Aquatic > Marine > Oceanic | place: Pacific Ocean | collected 2015-01-18 | reverse complement strand
GCGGCGAGATCCATAGGATCAGCCATAGGATCGGCCATAGGATCGGCCATAGGATCGGCCATAGGATCTTCTTCTTCTTGTTCTAACAAAATTGATTCAACTGCTTCTTTGATTTGATCCGAATATTTTTCGATCACAGCAGATTCAGCATTTTTAAGCGCTGCTTCCCGCAGTGCTTTAGCATCCACTATGGCCTGTTCAAGTAATGTCGACATTTAAAAACTCCTGAGATATAATGCATCAAATATAAATAGTGTTGACTACCTCTAAATGACAAATTTTACAATTTTCCATATTTCTATCCAATACCCATGACTTTCCCAACTGTTGTAACGCTAGACCCCATAATTTTTCCAAGTGAGGTATTTGCGGTACCGCCAAATTTACTACCACCTACCCAAATATACTGGTAACACCCTATCGTCGTTCCAGTACTAACGTACGCACGGTTTGTAATATCTGTGGTGGGCGCGGATTGGGCTGTTTGCCAATCGTATGTACCGGCGCCGACCGCTTTGCTAACGCCCCCTGGTCTAAAGTTATCAGAGGCATGTGCGGCGAACGTATCTGTTGTAATGTCATCGTATCCCAAACAAGCAGTCTCTGTACCGACATAATCATCATCGCCGTCGACGCCATAGCTAATACAATTCTTAATAGTGGTGGCTTGAATTCCTACAAGGATATCCACTCCAGAATTATTATTAAAAATATTATTATAAGAATTTAAAGCCCAAATACCACGCATACTAGCATATCTAACGTGATCAGTTTGCACAGTACAGTTGACAACATTTCCTTCATTTGTACTATTATTGATTGCATTATAGTTCCAATCTTGAAACAAACAAGAATAGGCTGTAATTCCAGTTGTTACACCACTCTCACACTGAACGCCGGTCGTATTGTGTGTAGTGCCCTTGTGTGTACATATAAGTTTGCAGCGATCTAATACAATGTCATTTTTCCATGTCCTAATCGCAACGGCATTGGATTTGAAAACGCAGTTAGTTGCATCGATGCCAGCTCCGAGGCCTCCTTGAGTCATTGCTGCGGTGGCTGAATGCGCCGTGGATGTCGAAGTATTATGAACCGTAATATGTGAAATTGATCCGCCATGAGAAAGACTAACAGTGCCATGTTGCCCGCCGCTATCCCCTTCAGAGATAATTACATCATCTGGATCTCCAGTTGAGCCTACTAAATGAAGAGGATAAGAAACACCCAAGCCAGATTGGATCTTGACAGTTTCATTATAAGTACCCGGGCCAATATTGATTGTATCGCTATTATTTGAGGCGGCAGTGACACATGCGCCATTAATTGTCAATTTGGCTAGGCCTTCGGTGGTTCCATCGTTAGCATTATCACCAGTCTTTCTTACATATACGGTAGCCAACTAACTAATCCCCCTCTAGCTGAGTTCGACCCAAGTCTTATCAGGGTTGAAATAGATTACATTAGACTGAGACGTGCAGTATCCAACTGCCCTGACATATGCAGCAGAAGAAGAGGGTGCAGAAGTTGTAACGGTGCCCGCCTGCGCTGCTGAGCCTGAATGCACATAAAGCACCGATCCAGCTGAAAAGCCTCCGTATACAGCAGCCAAATGTATCCAGCCGCGCATAAGCATGCCATGAATTAATGGGTTCGTGCCGCCGGCAAAACCAAGCATAGAGGCGTTGCCGCCGATGGCGCCATGGCCAGCGGAGTAGCCCTTGGATCCAACACCGTTCGCATTTGTAGGCTCCCAGCCGCCATCAGTATTAAGAAAGTAAAGACCACCAGCAGTAGTTGAGCCAGTGCCAAAATAAATTATGTCGCCGCCGGCGGTTGCGCCCATATTAATTGGATTGCCAGAACCGGTATAATGCACGTCAAGTGCAGTATTAGCAGTGGTAGAATTAATAGCTACTTTTCCGCTACCAGGTATTATTGCCAATCCGTCGCTGACACCATCAGCGTCGGCCGTGCCAATTGCGGTTGCGCCGTTAGCGCCGACGGATATAAATGCGTAATCGCTAGGATTAGCAGCGTTATGCCAGACAGCTCCAACCTGCTGGTGTGCTTTGCCGCCGTCAGACATGTCCAAATACAAGGCAGTAACTGCGACGCCGGCGTCCGATCCGATAAATTTAATGTCCTTGTCCGACACAGAAGAAGAAAGCACCAAATCAGTGCTGCTGTTGGTGAGGCCACCAATTAAAACTCCGTCATCTTTAAACAATACGTCTGCGCCGCCGGCGTCAAGAATAATGTCCGCAGATGAATCTAAAGTCATATCACCAGTTGAACTTACAGTAATTGGAGCGGCAGCTATTGTGGCGCCTGACGTACCATCATGAGTAATAGTAAAATCATCATCATCGCCCATATTAAATACTGAGGAGTCAGTGTTCAACGACACATCATTAGAAAATAATGCGCTGCCGCCTTCCGACATATCAAGGGTCAGGGCAGTGACTGCTGAGCCTGCATCAGAACCTTTAAACAAAATATCCTTATCAGATACTGAAGAAGACAACACCAAATCGCTGCTGCTGTTCGATAGGCCGCCGACGAGTGTACCACCAACTTTGAAAAGAACATCTGAACCTGCGGCATCAAGAATAATATCGGCCGCGGCATCTAAAGTAATATCAGTTGCAGCAATTTGTAAATCATTAGCCTCGCCTGAATTAATAAATGAATTAGTATCTCTAAAGTTGATCTTCCCGGCGGAGGACAGGGTCACGTCTGTTCCATCAAAAGTTAAGTTCGCTTCAGTAATAAAAGTATTGTCAGAAGTTTTCCAAGTTATGACACCATTATCGGTGTCGCCAGCCACCGAACGGCCGTCTGAAGATATGCCTGACAGGGCCGAGCCGTCGCCATAAAATTTAGATCCAGATATATTCAAAGAACTAGAAAAATGAGTTGCGTCTAAGACATGTGCATCGTCAATGATGCCTGACAGGGCCGAGCCGTCGCCATAAAATTTAGATCCAGATATATTCAAAGAACTAGAAAAATGAGTTGCGTCTAAGACATGTCCACCGCCAGTTGCCTCTAGAGCTATAAACGCCGCTGAGCCTGTTAAGCCTAATGAGGCGGAAACCTGTCCAGCAACTGTAAGAGCTGCGCCGTCATATTTAAGATTGGCACCTTCGTTAATAAAAGTATTGTCAGAAGTTTTCCAAGTTATTATACCATCATCGACGTCGCCGGAAACAGAACGGGCAGAGCCTCCTCCTCCAGAATGTGTTGATAGCTCCACTTCCGAAATGGAATTAGAAACATAATATAATTTGTCATCTGTTTTAACATATATATGACCGCCTTCTCCGGCGGCGGGAGCTGATGGCCCCGAGCCTCCGCCTTCTGCGCGCATTTGCATTGATCCAGACTCCAAATACATGCTGCCCGACATTCTCATGTTGCCGGTCATTTCGTAATTGCCTATGATAGTGCAATCACCTTCTAAGACCATATCTCCTTCAATGCCAGTATTATAACTCATTGTTATACCTCATTATTATATTTTCCACCACGTGGTTCCATCACATATTATAGTTAAGCCAACGCGCACTCCTTTGAAACCGCCTGAATTTGAAGCCCCGTCAATTGTTTCCGAAGCGTTAGGCTCTATGGTAATCTCAGTGCCACCGTCAGCATCGGTTCGATCAGTGCTGCTTTTAATTTGAAGAATTCGGCCGGCGCATTGTGCTGCTGGTTCTAAGTTCACAGTGACAGCTTGAGTTTTTGCTGCAGTAACAATAATACAATAATCGGTAGGAAGCACAGCTATTGTTGAAGCCGGGTCGCTACGAATAGCGAGAGTCTCTTCTAGCTCGTCCCTAGAAGGAGTAAATCCTCCGCCTGAATTAAATCCCATCTAACTCACTCCTTAAGTTATTACAGTGATACCTGAGCCAGAAACTGCCTGGCCGGCATTAATGCCAGATCCTGATAAAGCATACATTTCAGAACTTCTAATGTGAGTTAATTCAGCAACAACCTTATATTCAATCGCAGCTAAGCTATCAGCTGGGCGAGATATATAAATTTCCTTGCACTTTACATTGAAATCATAAGTATCATCAACTGTGTTGAGTGTAATGTAATGATGACCATCGATAACCTTATTGGATGCTTCGTCAGGGGCAAAATGAACTCTCATTTCTGCGTTCTGAACGCTTCCTGTATACCAAACTGTTACTTTTTTTGTGACATATGGAAACGATATTTTATGTTGGGTGCTGGCGGCGAGGGACGAGCCGGTAATCCATGGAAAAGCACTTACTAGATATGAATTAACATGGTGTACGCCCGGGCCCTGGACGCCATGGGCGACTCTTTGGCCTGTTTTTTTGTCTGTTACTCTATTTGACATGTTTTAGCTCCTGCTATTTAATATCTAGTTTTTTGTTTCGTTCTTCTTGCGCTTTTCTTGCATTTTCTATCTTTCTTTTTTTCAATCTTCTTCTCTTTGCAGACGGTTTTTCATAAAATCTGCGTTCTCTGTATTCTTCCAAAACACCAGACTTTTTAACCTTCTTAATAAATCTTCTGATCAACTTACCCTGGTCCCCTCGAACCTCTCTCAACGTAACTTCTACATTTACAGCTCTTTTCTTGGACATTTGCTTTCCTTATATTAAATGCTTCCATTTTCCTGATGCAATTGCCATAATTCCATCAATGTCAACTCCGGAATCACCCGGTGGGACGCCCGACAACGCACCTTGGCCTGAAGATTCAGGTGCTGCAGGCTCTGTGCCCTCGAAAACGTTGACATCACCAAAGCTCATTGTTTCATTAAGCTTTTTAATTCTTTCTTGGCGACTTCTTTCGAGTTGTTCTTCTTGCCTTTTGACCTCAGCACGATCAACAGCAGGCTTTTTGGCTTCAACAACAATATTGCCGTTCATGCCTTGCGCGACTTCTTTGATAATACCAGATAAAACGCCCTCTTCAAAGATACATTCTTTAATACATTCTTTGATAAGGGGCTTTAAGACTTTCTTTAATTCATTTCTTTTCATTTAAAATCTCTTTGACCATTCTTCTAATACTCTCTTCAAAAGGTGCCTTATAATTAACTTCGCCACTCTTCATCTTATTGATCACCTGCTGCAGCTTTACCTGCCCTTTGTGAGTCTCTCCACCATCAAACTGAGGCATGTAATCACGCGGAGGGCCTTGGGGCTGAGGTAGATTAGCGAGATTCTGTGAAACTTTATCAATAATGGTTTGTCTTGCCGTCTGCGCATCCATTGATTGATCAACACCAAAATATTTTTGGCCTTCAGGCATAGTCTTGACAGCTTCTATATACTCGTCTCCCAAGAGGGGCAAACCACTACCCATTGTGGCACCGTCAGCAGCTAACTTTGTTATCATCGAGGCTATCTTGGGCGCGCCGGCTCCCAAGATATTATCACCCGCGCCGGCAGTAGCTTTTGGAACATCGCCGCTGGAGGGATCAATTGTAGCGACAATTGCAGCCTGGGCACTAGCTAGCTTCTGTAATGGTTTAGTACCCGGTAAGTCGATGTTAACAGCGTTAATAACACATTCAGGACAAACAGACCAAGTTGAAGACCAGCGATGGTGTCCATCGATAACTAGGTTGTCGGAAGAAACAATTTTCATACCTTGCCCAGTTGGGTCTCCAGTCGCTACATTTTTAAGGGTCTTAGTATCAGACAGGGGGAAGCCGATAGATTTTGCCAAACTAATTTCATTTTGAGTCGGTATCATCTTTCCAACTGGAGGGCTAGCTTCGCCTACTCCGATTGTCTCATCGCCTGGCTGGCCGTCTTCTTTTCCGGCGGCAAGGGCGGCACGTACTTTGGGATCTTTACCCTCGGGACTGTTAAGAAATTTTACCAAAGGAACGACATCCTTCGTGGACGCGTCGCCGACTTCTTGATCAAGGGTCTCACGACCTTGAGCGACCCAGGTCTCCTTATCGACATCTTTTGATGTATCAACTGCTTTCTTCATTTTGTTTGCGGAAGTACCAGGAATGTATTCAGCAATACCCTCAGAAAGTAATTGCTTTTCATATTGCCGCCACTCTTTCATGAGGATCTTCATATCTTTCATCTATTCATTTCCTTGATCATCCGTTTAACCAGCCTCTTAACAGCTTCTTTGGTGAGCTTTTTGTTGAGACCTTCTTCATAGGGACCATAATCTTTATCGCGACCCTTATTTCGATCCCGATAAGAATCACCTCTCTCACGGCCGCCTAAGTTAGATCGGCCACCGGTATCCTGTGGGCGATCGGAATGATGGTAATAATCTGGCACATCCAGATCGTCACCTAGCCCACCCTCTTCCAGGGGATCTTCATCCTCTTCAAGAGTTTCCTCTTCTTCGAGAGGTTCTTCATCTTCGGGACCCCTCTTGTCCTCCCAGGGCTTGCGCTCTTCGAGCTTTGCCACTTCTTCTCTAATAATTTGCTGTAATTTAGCTCTTGAAATTCTCATAAATTTATCCCCTTAAGATATCATCGATAAGATGATTTATTTTTTGCTGCTTTGTTAAGCTTTTATGCTCATTAATATACATACTAACCCCGGGGCCAATGTCGGCCTGTGGTTTCATGTAGGCTCCCGGTGTAGAGGGTTCTGATACCATGTCGAAACAAATAAGTTGGAAGTCATCTTCAACCATGGTGTCGCCATTGACCTCTTTTACAGTCCCAAGACCTCTTGACGAAATTCCAAGCTTTACGCCTGCGCCAATGAGGTCTTTAAGAATACGACCAGAAGGAGTATCAAGTACTTCAATCTTACCCATTGCACTATCACCGTCCCACCACATTTTCGTAATTAAATGTGATGCGTTTTTTAAATTAATAACCGAATCGTCCGGATGATCAAGCTCTCCAAGGGCGCGGCGTTCTCGGATAGACTCTTGATAATTATCGACTTCTCTTTGCAAAGTTTCTTTACGATAAATACGGCCATTGCCATTTTTAGTGCCGGCTTTTTGGCACACCCCTACAAGAAAGACGGTACCATCGCTTCTTTTTTTCTTTTCATCTTCTGTCAAGATATCAAGAACGCAATTACCGTCAGGACATAATTCAAAAAATTCTCGTAAAAGTCGTTTTCCCATTAAAGTTCCTCTTTTTTGCGGGGCTCACCCCCGCTTGGGTCTGCTGCCTTTACAGCAGCGTCTTACTGGCTGAAGACGCCATTTATTCATCAGCGCAGTCGGCGCATCCTGTACCAGGTTCATCAAAATCATATGTTGTGTGGCTGAATACTTCATGTTTAACTCCATTGTCTCCAAATATCATATTCAATGTATAAGATGTGCCCGAAGACAAACATCCCAATAAAAACGCATTAATTAAATTGTAATCAAAACTAAATAGTTCCGTGAAGCCGTTAATACTCCACAAAAATACTCCAACCCAAAAGCCCATACACATAGGGCAATGAAAAAAATGGTGCTTAGGTCTTATGAAATTAAAAATAGAGCCATAAACTAATATTGTAGTTAGGCCAAAGGCGCACAAAATAAAATATAACAGTTCCACTTCACACCTTTTATAATCTATAAATATTTGCTATGCCGAAGGGGCGAATACCAGGTCTAATTGAGCCCTTGTCTGGATCATGATATTTTTCTGGATCGAAATCTGTTGATTCTTCCGGATCGGGCTCAGCAAGACGCTTTTCGAAGTTTTCATCGTAGGCCTTTTCAAACTCAAAGTACGGCCTTTCCTCTTCAATAAACTTACCAATTGAAAAAAGCGTTATTTGCATAGAATTGTAATCTTTTGACTCGGCAATCTTTGCTTCCATAGAAGAATAAATGTTACCCCCCTGAACAGAGTCATAATTAATAACGCCCTTTTTAATTAAAAATCTAAATAAACGATCTTGAGCCTCATAAACATGGTCGCCGAATAATTCTTTTGCGAAGGCAACTACCTTTTTTTGAGAGGGCATGACAACAATATCAATGTCTTTGTGATCAAAGATCATGACGTTGCCGTCCAAGGTGCGACGAGCTTTTAAAACAATAGATGTTTGTGTTGGCTTGTCTTCTTTTTGTTCCCCAACTTTTATCTTTATGCTTTCAGGCTCTTTCTCGGGTTTATTTATTTTAATAGTGATGGGCATTATTATAAAACCTCATTAGCCAATGCTTGAATTTTAAGAATTTTTTCTAATAATTTGGCGTTGACCTTTTCATGACGGAAATCTTCAATAAGACCAAGCACCTTTCCTAATTTTTGCGTCGTTAAGTTGTCGTTCTTGGCTTCTTCCTGCATCATCGCCTCATTGATGCTTTGTTTCAAGCGAGATATTTCTTCATTTAAAAATAATTTAAACTCTAAACCATTATCAGAAAACGATGCAATGTATTTATTCAAGAGAGTTTTCTGACTCTCATTCAAGTCCCCATATTTATCGTTAAACTTACTAACAAATGTCTTATACGTTAACATGTTTAAAGGTACGGGCTTGGCGGCCTCTTTATACACGCGTTTTGTCATGCGGTTTAATATACCCTCTTCCAGCAAGACTTGTTCTTGTGGTTTCAAATTGGTTGTCATTATCTGACATAGTGTAGCGTACATTTTATAATCTGCAACGAAGTTTGTATACACTTCTTTTGAAAGATTTTTATTAATTTCTTTAATCAGCGCGCTTTGTTTATTAAAAATTTGTTTTTTATCAAGATGCAAATATTGTTTCTTGGTTTCGGATAAAATTTTCTCTGCAACTCGCGGAGTTACATTGTGACAGTCTACTACCGCCTTATAAAGTTGCAACTCTCTTCCAAGAACTTTTCCTTTACTAAAAAATTCTTTAATAATATTAATTATTTGTTGCTTTCTTTCTAAATCGCTAGAAACCACACTTTTTGTTAACTCTCTGACAAGAGTTTCAAAAAGAAAAGCGGTATTTCTTTTCTTATTATGATTGAACCTCATTTTTATTTAGCTCCATTTGTTCCATATCTTTAATTAGTTTTTTAATCTCATAATTCACTTCAAATAACTTTTTCTCTTCTTCTTCGAGCATGATATCTTTGTTTTCAGTAAATTTTGTTAATCTTTGTAGGGGCTCGTAGCCTTTAAAAACATTTCTACGTCCGGAAGAAGCCATTTCTCGATTAACCTTCATGCTTTTGTTGCGGCCGCCCATGTCTCTCTTATCATCTTTTGTTGGTATATACCATTTGCCATTAGATTTAGGAGTCGTGGTTTCTACGCCGGCATACGAATCACGAAATTTCTTAGCCAAGCCAGGATTATCATCACGCTTACCAGGAGCTGCGAGAAGCATGCTTTCTTCACCTGCTTCGCCGCCTGCCTCTTCTTCGGGTGCGCCGACGTCTCCAGTAATTTCTTCACCGCCCATTTCTTCGCCTCCGAGGTCGGCACCCATTTCTTCACCACCGAATTCGCCGCCCATAGCGCCGAGATCTCCGCCGGCTGCAGCATCACCGCCAGTAGAAGCGGCCTCGACAGCCTTTTCAAGCAAAGCATCGTGTTTTTTGTCGTGATAAGCCTCGCGCTGCATACGAATAAATTCCTCTTCCGGAATATTAAATAGATTTTGTGAGACCCACCGTTTGCTAAAGTATCCTTCAGTCGCGGCGCCGGCGACATCAAACCTTGTCCTCCAATGCTCAAGCTCTTGCAATTCTGCTAGTTTTGACGGATTGTTTAACGCTAATTTAAAATTAAGCAAATCGCTTCCTCTGTAACCCAAAGTAAACAAATGAATAATTCCGACTTTTTCAAGTTCAGAAACTACTGCTCTCTGCAAACGTTGAATTGTTCTTGCAAAACGAATGTCTTTTTGTGCTAAAGTAGTCTTGTCTTCAGAGCCTTCTTCGCCATGTGTTAAATAAGAAGCCGGGATCTTAAGAGCAGAAAACAATTTATCTCTGAGATATTTAACATCGTCAATATCTCCGGTATATGTGCCACCGGGAAGTGATTCAACCCTTGAAGATGTTCCGCCGCGAACAGGAATGAAATAATCCTCTTCGATGCTCATTGGATTGTAACGCAAATCAATACGACCGGTATCTTTATCAACCACCTGGTTGCGCTTCATCTGGGTCATGACTTTTTGCATATATTGCTCAACGTCGACGGGGGCAATATTTCCTACATCGATATAAAACACTCTGCGTTCAGGAGAACGAACAATGCGATAAGCCATTACGGCGTCTTCTAGAAGAGTTAGCTGGCGCCAAATGCGTCGGGCAGGCTCACAAACTGAAGTACCATATGGAGAATATTTATCATTTCCTAAAATTCTAAAATGAGCAACCTGCCAGTTTTCTAGTGTTAGGCCGCCGGCGTTCCACTGAAATTGGACATAGTTTGGATTAGTTTTGTCTTCGCCTTCG
>Ga0098052_1002847_pt1 | contig 10384 bp, 12 predicted proteins | sample 15_taG_FD_81591 | JGI IMG/M metagenome (GOLD analysis project Ga0098052, IMG submission 81591) | Marine viral communities from the Subarctic Pacific Ocean - 15_ETSP_OMZ_AT15312 metaG | ecosystem: Environmental > Aquatic > Marine > Oceanic | place: Pacific Ocean | collected 2015-01-18 | reverse complement strand
TTAAAATTGAAAGAAGCACTCAGGGTTACAAATAAGTCATTTTATCTCAACATGATTGACCATGACTTGCAAATAAACGACGATGGAACGGTACAAATAAAAGCAAGTTATCGCGCTTATATGGAAAACGCCCTCAAAGGAACAGCGATGGATTCATTGGCGACTCCGGAGATTAAAAAAGAAAGAAACAGACTTAAAGAAGAATATCAAAAGATTGTCGCAGAAAATAAATGTACAATTGAACAATTGAACGAAATTAAACTTATAATCGCTCAAATCGAGAAAAACTTAATTAAAAATTCTTATAGATCTATAATAGATCGTCTTATAGTCAGAGGAAGCATGTTCTATGTAACAGCGGATACCGCTGATATGGAAAAATTTGCCAGTGATGGAGTTTTCTCCAAGAAAGTTGGTTTAAAGTTCGGCGATCGCATATTGGGCACACAAACCAATAGCGCGCAAAGCACAGAGATTGCTGATAACGCAGAAGAAGCGCAGGCCATCGGAGGTGGTGATGTCAGCTATAATCTCGATACCAGTTTTAAAGACGTTAATCTGGCCAATGAAGCCCAGTGGAGAACAATAAACTTTTTCTTTTTAGGAGACTTAATCTATACAATCTTGGATTGTGTTTATACGAATCAGCAAGGAGAGCCGGGTGTTTCCTTAGAGAATTTAAGATTGCTTTTGGGATCTTTTGATTATGACAATTTATATGCAAAGGATGGAGCAAAAGGAGAAGCCAATATCGCGGACATACCAATCTCCGCAGAATACTTTTTCGAGTGGTACACTGAAAACGTTATCAAAAAGGAACTTACCTGTTTCCCTGTTATGAGCTTTGTTAGACAAATAACCAATCATTTGGTTGTTGATGTTTTAACAGAGAATTGTTTTAAGATCTCAATGAATAAGAATTTACGATTCAATACCGGCAACTTCTTAGCCACATCCGGAACTGGAGATGTATTTTCGAATACAAGTCCAACTTCCAACGGCTCTCATGATCTAGATAGATTACACGATGACAACGTGCTTCCTTTTCCTAGTGAAGACTTCTCCGGAAATGTAAACATTAGAGACTTTTACAATTACATTCTCATTTATGCGGTATGTCCTCCATTGCATCATTCAGGTCGCGGTGTTAAGGTTTTAGATGGGCAAAAGGGAATCTATCATTATCAAATTGGAGCCAGCAAGGGATTAATGAAAAAGGTTAGTTTTAGTAAAACGGATATACAGTATTTGAGGGAGGCGAGATTCTTCCGTAATGGCTATGATGGTCTAATGCAATTGGGAAATGTTTATAAGGTCACAATGCAGATGATTGGGAATACAATCTATTATCCGGGAATGGAATTCTTCATTGATCCCAAAGGGATTGGCAGCGGACCAGAATTTGATCCAACAATTGGGCCAGATCAAGGTAAAGCATCGGTGGCAAATGCATTGGGATTGGGAGGCTATCACTTAGTTACAAGAGTCAACTCTCAATTAGGTCCCGGAAAGTTCACAACAACAGTTGAAGGGATGTTTATTTATAGCGGAGATGGGAACCCTAGAAGATTAATAGACGGAGAAAAGGAGCAAAAACTAAACACAGTAGATACGCCAATAGAAAAAAGAGACGAGACTTGTGACCAATCAGTGAACGCCCTCTATAAAGAAGCTTTGACTGATGGCAAATACAAATATTCTCTCGATAAGATCAACAAGAAACTGGGAGAGAAGGTACCATAATGGCAAAATTTAACGGAAAAAACTCAATAACCAGCCCACGAATCTTGGCATCAGACAGAGCCAAATATTCCACCGAGGCTTTACCAGAAAAAAAGCAGATAAAAAGTTTGACATTTGCCGAGAATGTGTTATATGGAAGAGTGGATACAAACATGAACCCGATAACTCCCAATAAAGACTCACTTAAAACCATAGGCTCAAGAGGATCACAAACTCCTTTGACCTTAGTTAACTTTGTTGCTGATGCTTTTTTGAATTTATCGGATATCTTTCAATCTGCTGCTAATGTAGGAACCATTGATCAGAAGGATCCTTACTTAACAGTTTTGCAGCCGGTTAGAGGATGGACTGACCCACAAACAATGTATGAAGAGTACATTGATGACATGTTATCTTCTTTCAACCAAATCTTTATCACGGAAAAACGTGAGCAACTAATAAACGCTGAACTTTACATAGAAGAGTTTCTTGTATTTGTCAAGAAAATGTCACCACGATTCCCCATAACTTATACAGCTTGGCAGAGGAGCAGAAACTCATCATTGTTTACTTCAGGTTTAGCAATTGATCTAGCAGGATTGCCTATTGATAACGATACGTTAAAAGAAAATTTCATTAATAGCAGAAATTTTGATTTTTATTTGAATGCATGCTTGAACAGCGGCTTCAATGTTGTTAAGAATTCTCCTTGGGTTATTGTTGCAGATCTTGGATCACCTGCTCTTATATTATACCATGAAAAGTACAACTTGTCAAGTATAAATCAAATATTTTCTGTAAATTTTTCTAAAACAATTAACTCTGATATAGATTATCTTAGACAATCTTTGTTTAGAGGATATAATAATTTAGCTAATAATTTTAAATATGAAAAAGATATTAAAGTATGTATTAATAATAAATTAATAATCAATAATATTAATAGAAGTAATATTAATATAATACAATATAACAATAAGTTTAATATACTATACTGGTTAGAGTATTATAACAGTATAAGAAACTTAGAAGAGAGTAACCCATTCTCTAAGTCAGATGTTAATAAGTTTTCAGATAATGCAAAAAAGTTGCAGAAACAATTTGACAAACAGAGAGCAATAGGTTATATTAATGAACAGTACCGATCTGTTTACAAATCAAAAACCGGAGGAATTAACTTTTTCATCAAGAGATCAATTGCAAGAAAGGATAACCGAGCAACACCAACTTCAAATCCCAAATCCAATTCATCTATCCCATCAGGAGGTACTACTAACGGAGGATATTAATGCTATTTCAAATTTTAGATGACAAGAAAGACTGCTTAGGAGTCTATACACAAGAAAGATTTTACTATGGATCTCTAAGAGATTCATTTACTCAGACTTGGGATTGGTCAACCCACGTTGCCGGAGCCGATTATAATTATGCAAGATTATATTGCGGAGGACAAACTCTCGATCAAGTATGTCCGGATAACTTAAAAGATCGCTATGAGACCTACAGAAAAAAGATTGGCGCTTTTATCAAAGCAATCTCAATTGCCAAGATAAATGTTTCAGATATTTGTTTATTTGATTTGGTACCAGAACAGCACCTGCGACATTGGTGTCAGATAAAAAATGAAATATGTGAATATGTTTTTGAGAATTACAAACGACCTGCAAACCACAAGTTCTTGTCAGACCTCTCAGAAATGGTTTATGACATTAAGAATAGACCAGTAAAAATCAATCAAAATCGACTATATTCTTATGCTCAAAGTGATTACAAGGCCAAGACCCTATGGAAGAAGTTTGGTGGCCAAGAACCGTTCATATCCTACAATATTTGGGGCACAATCACCGGTCGATTATCAACAATGGAGAGCACCTTTCCTATTTTAAACTTAAAAAAAGAAATAGCAGATGTTGTTATTCCCACTAACGATGCTTTTCTTCAACTAGACTTTAATGGAGCGGAGATAAGAAGTCTTATTTCTCTTTCAGGTAAGGACCAACCAGATGGAGATATTCATTTATGGAACATGGAAAATATTTATAGGAACATAGGATCTAGGGACAAAGCGAAGCAGAGGTTTTTCGCTTGGCTCTACAATCCAAACTCTCAGGATTATCTAACGAACAGGTTTTATAATAGAGAAGAGTTATTGGAGAAACATTATAGCAATGGAATCATTTCAACTCCTTTTGGCAGAGAAATTGAATCCGATGACTTTCATGCTTTAAATTATCTTCTTCAAAGCACCTCCTCAGACAATTGCTTAATCCAAGCGATTGCAATTTATAAATTATTGAAAGGAAGGAAGTCTTTTCTCCATTCAATTGTTCATGACTCGATAACAATTGATCTCCATAAGGAAGATAAATCTATGATAATCCAGATAAAAGAAATATTCGAAGACACAAGGCTCGGTAAGTTCCCATCTTCGGTCCAAATAGGTAAGAATTACAGAGATTTGGAGGTGGTGTCATGGTCTTGATAGGTTTGGGTAGCGCCGGCTGTGGAATAGTTGAAAAGTTTAACAATAGCCACAAAAAAATCACCATAGATGCCGGTTCGGAAATACCAGAATTTTCCTCACCAGAAGAATACGAGGAGAAGTTGCCGAGTTTAAAGAAGTTGCTTAAGTTCAAGGAGAAAGAGTGTTTCTTTTTTGTTTGTGGAGCGGGGAAGATAGCATCCGCATCTCTTCGACTTTTGGAGACAATAAAAGATAAAAAAATAAATGTTGTCTATGTTGTTCCGGAGGAGATAATGCTGTCTCCTCAACAAAAGAAAATGCACAGAGTCGTTTATAATGTTTTTCAACAATATACACGCTCCGGCTTATTCAATTCCATGTGGCTCTTTTCAAATGAACAAATTTCCAATATGATTCCAACAATAACAATGGACAACATGTGGGATAAAGTAAACGAAGCGATTGCCAACGCAATGGAGAATGTTATATACCACAGAGGACAAAAACCTTTCATCGGATCTCACCATACACAAAGGGAGATTTCTCGTATTATGACAATTGAATACGGAAACCTAGAGAATAACGAAGAAAAATTATATTTTTCGCTTGACAATATTACTGAGTCATGCTATATTAATATTATAAGTGAGGTGGAAATGAAAGAAAATAAAGAACTATTAAATACTCTTAAGAAAAAAGTAATTGATGATATTGAAGAGAAGATAACTTCTTCATTTACAGTATTCAAATCAGAGTATGACCAATCGTTTTACTATGCAATTCACTTTACACATTTTTTACAATAACATTATGGGGATGTAGCTCAATTGGGAGAGCGCCGCACTTGCACTGCGGAGGTAGTAGGTTCGATCCCTATCATCTCCACCATTTTCGCCTTTGTAGCTCAGTTGGTTAGAGCACCTGTTTTGTAAACAGGATGTCAGGAGTTCGAATCCCCTCAAAGGCTTTATTTTTAAATAGGAGAGACCATGAAAGAGAAGAAGTTTAAGCATTTAGGAAAAAAAATGAAAGAACGCAGGGATACTCATGGGAATCTCATCGGATATGTTTTGGTAGATCCCAAAGAGATTCCTCAAGACAGTTTGTCTAACGGTTCTTTAGATACGGAGAAGCAATTGTTCGACTTCATTGAGAGGTGGAGCGATAAGGTTCTTTATACTATGGAAGGGGACGACAAAATAATACAAGCATATAAAGATAATATGGAAATTAAATTAATTTTTAAAAAAACTTGACAAACTTAGTCAATTGGTTATATTATAGATGTATTTAAAAGACAGGGAGGAAATATGGAAGACAATGTAATAGATCTTGGACAGGTTTTAGAAAAACAATGGAAAAAGATAACAAAGGAATTGTCTTTCTTTGAAATCCTTGATAAAAGAAGAGAATGGGAGGAGAACGGGAAAATGAAAATCCTGCTCGACTGGAGAGAGAAAAATAAAAAAAATACTTGACAAATTTAACCAATCGGTTATATTATAAACATCACAACAAACGGAGGAAAAATGAGCACATTGTGGCTAATTGATATTGACGGAACTATCTGCGAGGACATTCCAAATGAAACACCGGAATTGTTTGAAACAGCAAAACCACTAGACGGAGCCTTAGAAAAGGTCAAAGAACTCTATGAGAATGGAGACAGAATTACATTCTTCACAGCCAGAACAACTGAACATTCAGAGGCCACTGAAAGGTGGTTAAAAGACAATGGCTTTCCGTACGAAAGTGTCTGCTACAATAAACCGAGAATTAATGATGGTGAAACTTATCACTGGATTGATAATCGCAATGTATTGGCGACATTTGTTCCGGAAGGATTAAAAAATAAAAAAAATACTTGACAAATTTTTCCAATCGGTTATATTATAAGGGTATTCAAAAAGGAGAACAAAATGTTTACAATTTTATTATTAGCCTTCATGGCCTGTGAAGAAAAATCTGAGGATTCTGCTCTTCCTGTCGAAGAGGAAGATTCTGCATCGACAGTTGAATAATACGCTTACTTCGCTGCTTGTAAACGCGCCAACTTCGTGAGTGGTTTAGCAACAACACAGTGGGTTTGCCTTACCTTGTAGTATTGTGGAGAGCGCTACAAAACAAGGCTCCCTAACGGTTTATGAAAGTTTCCGCAAAAAACTTTTATTTTTTACTTGACAAATTTAACCAATCGGTTATATTATAAACACACTTAAACAACGGAGGAAAAGTGGCTACTTTTAAAGAAAATCATCGAGGCACACAAGTAAGGTTAAACAGCAGGGACGGTGCCCTTGTATACAATCATGGTACCGGAATACATATCCTTCTGCCACCACATCTAGCGGAGACAATCCATAAAGTCGAAGAAACACAAGATCCAGTCCAAAAATTTAGATTGCTTCAAAGCCTAAGTCTAGGGGATTCTTTATTTCTGCGGTTATATATGGCCTATTTAGACCTACAAGAAGAATATGATTTGGACATGGATGTCTGTCCGGGTAGTGAATATTCTTAAGAAAACTTTTATTTTTTACTTGACAAACACATTAGAATATGATACAATACATAAGAGACGCAAAACTCCCAAACAATTGCAAAGCGGTTACAAACTACATCCCTTGAAAAAGTTTAAAAAATAACTTGACAAGTTCTGAGAACATGTTATATTATAAGAGAGAACAAAACTCTTTAAAAAATAAAAACTCATAATAAACACGGAGGTAACATGAGTAATACAACAACTATAACAGCACAGGTGAACAAAGGTACATTCACTAAAATTAATGGCGAAGCACGAACAATGCGCTTTGTCCGTTTAACAGATCTTCCGGATGGAATGATCACAGAATCAGCACAAAGTCATATTGATAGACTTCAATCCCTTCATGGTTCTGAAGTTGTCTATGACATCGATAAGGAAGGATTCCGTTCTTACAACTGGAAGAGTTCCACTAACGAGTCAAAGTCTGTACAGACAGTCTCAGTTAAAATTTAAGTAAGCGGTTTTTGCAAAGTTTCCGAAAAAAACTTTCACTTTTTACTTGACAAACACATCAAAAAATGTTATATTATATACATGAGAAAAAAACTCCCAAAAATACTAACTGCGGTTACTAACTACATCCCTTGAAAAAGTTAAAAAAATAAAAAACTCATTATAAACACGGAGGTAATATGAGCAAGAACGTAACAATCTACACCGGAACTTTTACAAAGTTAAATGGTCAAAAACGAACAATGAAGTTCATTCGACAGAGCGATCTACCATCAAGCATGGTGAAAGCTGATACAATCAGTGAACTTCAAGATAAAACAAAATGTGAAGTAGTATACGACACCGAGAAGCGTCAATACCGACAATTCAATTGGAAGACCGCTGAAGGTCAAGTAACTGAGCAGAACACGACTTTTAACTTTTAGTTCCTCCTGTGGTTAGCCGGTTTTACGAGAATTTCCGGCCAAAAAAATTCTCATTTTTTTTAAACTTGGAAGCAAGATTAAAACTCTGCTTACCTTAGTCTGAGAAGACAAAAAACATCGTCATTAAAAAACGGAGAAAAAATGGCACTTAATATTGAAGCAATGAGACAAAAGCTCTCAAACTCACAGAATAGAACTTCTGGAAAATCTAATGATACAAAATGGAGACCCTCTGAGGGCGACCAAACTATTCGTATCCTTCCTACAGCGGATGGAGACCCCTTCAAGGAGTTTCACTTTCACTACAATGTAGGAAAAAATCCGGGCATTCTTTGCCCAAAGAAAAATTATGGAGAACACTGTCCCATTTGTGATTTCGCCTCCCAACTTTGGAGAGATGGAGTTGATAATAACAGTGATCAATCCAAAAACGCAGCAAAGAAATTATTTGCTCGTAAGCGTTATTATTCACCAATCTTAGTTCGTGGCCAAGAAACCAGCGGAGTTAAAGTTTGGGCCTATGGTAAAACCGCATACGAAACTTTGCTAGGGTATGTACTTGATGCCGATTACGGTGACATTACTGATCCCGAAACCGGAACTGATTTAGTTCTTAACTACAATGTTCCCGGAACACCCGGGTCTTTCCCCAAGACCCAATTAAAGCCTCGCCGTCGCCCCTCCGTTCTGTGTGATGATGCCATCGCATCTTGTGAGGAACTACTAGAGTCTGTCCCTGATATAGAAGCTCAATTCACAAAGTTATCCTCCGAAGATATTCAAGCTTTGATGGATGAGTTCCTATCCTCCGATTCCTCCTCCGAAAGCTCCTCAAGAGAGACTTCAAAATACAACAAATCAAGTGTGGATAGTACTTTGGACAAATTCCTCAGCTAGATGTGATGAGCCGCTACAGCCCCGGCGGCAAATAAATTGGGGCTTTTTTTATTTTAATTTATTGAGAAGCACAACTCCCAAAAAATTGCAAAGCGGTTACTAGCTATATCCCTTGAAAAAGCTAAAATACATATTTCCCCTTTTAGCAGGTTGGGAATTAAAATAATAAAACCGCATCAACCGTCACTAATAGTGACAAGGAAGAAAATGACTCACAAGTCAAAAAGTATTGGTATGGCACCCAATTTTAAAAGCCAAATAGAGGCAGCAAGATCTATAGCAAATCCGCATGTAGCTGTTGCCGAATTCACTGACAATAGTGGAGATGCCTCTGCCACAAAAATAAAAATTACAAGCTCTGTATCGCAGTCAAATAAATTTGATCTATATGTATCAGATAATGGTTGTGGAATGGATCGCCAAAAACTTAATAGTTCTCTAAGGCTGGGCTCTACAGAAAAGAAAGAAAATTCTGATACACTGTTCGGCTGCAAAGGCGTAGGGATGAATCTTGCCGCAACCTTTTTAGCAGAAGATGCTTTAGAAATCTATTCAAAATCTAAAGAATGCATAGATGTTCATTTTGGCTCTATTGATATAAAAAAGATGCGTGAGAATCCATCAAGTAATGACTGGGATTCTTTATACAAATTTAAAACTATGAAAACCTCTAGCATAGAAGATGGAGTGGTTTTAAATTTTTTAGATAGTGTCGAAAGTGGAACAGTTATTGTGCTGAGGAACATGAACAAGAAACGCTGTGGCAATAAAAAGAAGTTTGATAAACTCATAACAACATCTGATCGTGGCCTCAGTAGAATCTACAGACACATTTTACAGGATCGAGACTTGGAGTTGTATTATAATAGCTCTATAATTCTGTCAACAGGGCCTGGGTTTGATTTGAAGGAAAAATATCAAGACAAAATCTTTTTCGAAGAAAGGTATAAAAATGGATGGATCAAGGGAGTCGTTAGTCCGTGGGGCACTCAATCGTTTGATTTTCGATATCGGTTCGTTAGAGTAGCCACACCATCTTCGCAGGGGACTAGTGGACAAGATGGTGGCCTTTCTATAATGAGAAATGGCCGAGAGGTGACTAGCCAACTAATTTCTCATATTCGACCGAGAAATTTTAATATAGGAAACCTAATGATGGAGTTCGATGCACCCTCAGCCTTCTTAGATAAAGTTCTCACTTTCAATGGTGACAAACAGATTAGGACTCTAGAAAACGCTACAGAGAATTTCGACTTTCGTAGTTGGCTTAAGACAAAATTTAAGGATTATTGGAGTTTCATAATTCAGATCAATGTAAAAGATGCTCTTGAGAATGGTTCTGCAAAAGATAAAAAATCAGCATGGAAATATAGCGAAGCTATGCTTGTTGACAGATATTATGAAATGCAAATAGAAGCCCTTCGCGCATTCTTAACAAATGAACAAATTGAGTGCAATTTGGTTAAAGAATATAAAATACCCGGAACAGCCTTCAGGATTGATTTGTTAGTACAAGGAGTTCCTTTTGAATTTAAAGTTAATGGTGATGATCCCTCTAGAGTGATTGGTCAAATCCTGTCTTATGCTCCGTATCTTATAAAAGATAACAGGTATGAATTTGTGAAGAATAACACTTTAAGATTTATGTTAGCTTTGGGCAAACAGCCATCAGAGTCTTTAAAAAGACATGTGGAAATAATTAATTCCACCTACAAAATTGGAGATGTCAAGCTAAACATTGAGATTTTTGATTTGACAGAGAAGTGCCCTAAACTTCTGGATTATCCGACTAGTATAAAAGAGAAAAACAAAATGAAGAAAGCATCATAAAAATAATCCGCATGCCGGCATGGGATTGCAATTATGAAGTAGCCC
>Ga0098052_1002844_pt1 | contig 10395 bp, 13 predicted proteins | sample 15_taG_FD_81591 | JGI IMG/M metagenome (GOLD analysis project Ga0098052, IMG submission 81591) | Marine viral communities from the Subarctic Pacific Ocean - 15_ETSP_OMZ_AT15312 metaG | ecosystem: Environmental > Aquatic > Marine > Oceanic | place: Pacific Ocean | collected 2015-01-18 | reverse complement strand
GGAACTACCATATGTATTCCCGAAAGTTAACAGACGCAGAAGTACTTCAAAACTATAACGCGATAAAGATATGACGGGAGAATTTGACAATTTAAGGTATATGGTTACACTCGTTTCAGAAGTAGACCAAGTAGACTTTCGACAAGTCTTTGAGACCGCACCCGATACGCTTAGAGTTTCGGTTGATGGAGTGTACACGTTCTTTAAGTGGGAGGGTGAAACACCTTCAAGTATAGAGGCGTTAACTTACAAGGAAGGAGAGTTCACGCATAGTGAAATGCTTGAGTATTTAAACAGTCCTAAATGGATATCTAATCCTGATCCATGAGCCTACTAAGAGACGCAAACAACAACTTGAGTAGTAAGAGGATAGCAGGATATGCTGTCCTATCGGTTGTTTTATTTGCATTTGTAGGCGATCTGTTTGAAAAAATGGAAATAAACGAAAGCGTGGCTAACACGTTAATTATGTCTGCCGCCACCTTATTAGGTATCGGCACATTTGAAAAGAAGCACTAATGGAAAAGTTAATTAGTCTTCTATTTGTACCCCAAACTAAGAACGAGATATTACTATACATGGTTGATGCATTTGGATTAATATTATCTGCTTTTTGGTTAACTGGAGTGAAGGAGACTTTAAACATTTACTTACTTATAGTAACAGCAATCTCAATAACCGTTACATTAGGAGTTAAGATTTACAATTTGTTTAACTCTAATGACGAGAACAAAAAGATATAATGCCAGATAATGACATACTTAAAGCTAAGACGTTAAGTAATGGTCAGATACTTGCATTGGTTTTCTTTGCTATCTCAGCTACGTTTACAGTGACAAAAATTATTATCGATATTGAAGACATAAAGGAGAGGGTTGAGTATGTAAATGATAGGATTGATAGGAAAATCAAAAACATCAAATAATACTAAATGGTGTAAAATTGCTCCTACTGAATGCGATAATAAGTGTTTGATGACAGGAGTGTGTTCACGTAAAGGCAGAGAGCCTAAGAAGAAAGATGAAAATTCATATTGACAGATCATACAGAGAGAAGCAAACCTTAGGGCATGCTTATATTCAAGATGTCGATGGGAATATTCTTTTTCAATTCAAGACTCTAGAACTTCCCTGGAAGGATAACTTAAGAAATGAGTCCTGCATTCCGGAAGGAACTTATACAGCTAAGGCAAGATTCTCAAAGAAGTATAGCAGACATATCCATATACAGGGTGTAGAAGGCAGGTCTCTTATCCTAATACACTGGGGGAACTATGCTGGATCTATGAATCCAAGAACAGGACGTCCTGATATTAGAGGATGTGTTCTAGTAGGTAGTGCTCATAAGGATATAAATGGTGATGGTATAACTGACATCGTAAACTCAAAGAACACCTTTAAAGCTATTATGGCTGTGGTTCCTGAGGAGATGGAATTAGAAATATGTGGAAATGGAAGAGAGCATCTGGAAGGAGAATAGGGGTAAAATACTCACTACTGTATTGGTAGTGACACTTTTTTTGATTACTTTTGCATTATTAGCAACTTCTGGAATCAAATTATACGATACTAAATTGATCAATGAAGTTCTTAATGAGCAGAAGGAAAAACTCAATCAGGAGTTAAAGGTCTCCGAGAGTAAGGAGCAGAAAGCTATAGAGAAAGCAGATAGTATTACTGCTTACTATACCGAGGAGCTGATTAAATTAAAGAGATCTAATACTAAAGACATTGAAGGTATTGAAAAGTCATATGATGAAAAGATCAGTTCTTACGATACTCTTGCTTTTGTCAGCGCTTACGAACTACTCGCAGACATCAGATACGGTCATAACTGATCACGTATTCGTACAAGAGCATAAGCAGAGAATGATGAGGGTTAACTATCCATGGATGATAGAGACCCTTAAAGTGCTTGAGTCAGGTAAGGCCGCAAAAGAAAAGCTGAAGATTACATCTGAAGATCTTGATAGTTGTATGATGATCGCAGATAATCTTACTAGAGGTTATGATACTCTTGCTGTAGCATATGAAGCTGCAAAGGAGCAAGTAGATATAAAGGAAGAAATGATAGACCTTCATCTTAAAGAATTGAAGGTAGAAAAAGAAATAGTAAAGCAGGAAAAGGTAAAGTCCAAGAAAAGGTCAATAGCTTTGTGGGCTGTAGCCGGAGCTGCTATACTTGAGTTAATAACAATAATGGCTGTAGCAATTAATTAAATGGAAACAACAGAACAATTAACATTAAAGTCTTTAGGAACTTTACTTAGAAGAGCAACTGCTATAAAAGGATGCAAGTACGTAAGTAGTTCTGCTGCCTTTTCAGGGCGGTATGCCTCTTTAGTAGTAAACGCTGATGCTGTAATAGCTTCTGCAAGTACTGCAAGTGGAGCAGATCTTAAAGCACTTTGGGGAGTTGCGGGTAATACTATAAAAGCAGGTACTTTGCTTACTATAGATGTAGACGATCCTGGAGTAGCACTTGCCATCACATCAGGTGATGTCGTAGTATATTTTGAATAATAACAAGAGATAATGTCAGAAACTGTTTTAGAGGATCAGATCTCTGAGTTCCTTGTGAAGCGTAGAGGATATCTTAAGTCACTTAGAAGAGTGTCTAAGAAGTTCAACGCACCAATGGAACTTGTAAGGAGATCTGCAAAGAGGGCAAGAAAACAGATCAAAGGAGAGCATGGTAATTATGCTCCTGATGGTATGAAGGTTAAATCCGCTTGGCAAGGAGGGTCAGGTGGTGAGATGAGGTATAGTTTTGAAAAGGAGAAAGGACCTAATGTAGATCCTGAGGAGTTGAGAGGGCAGGTGCTTGAGTCTCTTAGAAAGAGTCTTAAACCACACAAGCTTAGACCTATCAAAGGATCATCCAATAAAAAAGGATTGTTCTTATTTACTTCTGACAAACATGTAGGTGCTTATACTAAGGAGTCAAGCATTTATCAAAATCCTTACAATGAAAAGGTATTTACAGAAAGAATGATGTCACTGCTCGCAGAATGTCAACATCAGAAGAAGTTACACGGTAAGTTCGATACCCTGGTATTTATGGATCTAGGAGATCCGCTTGATGGATACAATGGGCAGACAACAAGAGGAGGGCATGAGCTCCCTCAGAATCTTACCAACAGAGAACAGTTCGATGTGTATGTAAAAGTACACCGCATGTTCTTTGATAAACTTATTGAGATGGACGTATCTTCAGATATTAAGTTTGTTGCAGTAACCAGTGACAACCACAGTGGTGCCTTTGGATATTGTGCAAATAGAGGAGTAGATATCTATCTTGAGGTAAGACATCCAGATGTAGAAAGAATGGTCATAGATAAGTTTCTTGATCATTTTACATATGGAGATCACACCTACATAGTATCTCATGGTAAGGATGAAGAAGATATGAGGTCAGGGCTCCCTCTTAGAATAACGCCTCCAGTAGAGAACTACATTAACGATTATATTAATGTGAAGGGTATAAGTACTCCTTACATACACTTCGTTAAAGGAGATCTTCACCAATCAAGCGTAGAATACGCAAAGAGATTTAGATACAAGAACGTAATGAGCTTGTACGGATCATCTAAATGGATACACACTAACTATGGTTCAGGGACCTCAGGTGTGGACTTCGAGATAGTAGAGAAGTTCGGATCAAGAATATCTCAGGACAGAATACTATTTGAATGACACTCAACGAAGCAGTTTATCAGGTACTAGAGGTTGCCACACCCAACCGTTCAGACGATGATGTTATAGACACAAGGTTCATCAAAGCCCTTATTCATACGAAGAGGGCTCACTTCATTACTAATGAGTTGAACAAGAACCGTATAGCCTCACCTGCCCTTATGCAAGACCTTAACTGTCTTGAAATGGAAATGGCTGACGATGCGGAGTGCTGTGACTTTAATTCAGGATGTACAGTCCTAAGAAGTAAGAAAGAGCTACCTATGCCTATTGCACTTCACAACAGACTTGCAATAGAACGTATAGGACCAGTATCTGCAGGGCAACCTGGATACTCTCTTATGCCTTACGAAAAAGCTATCTACTTTGGAAATGGTAGATATAATAGAGGAGGTATGGCTGCATACGTTAGAAACAATCGTGTATACGTAGTATCTAACTTACCTACAGCCTTAATAGACTTGGTATCTGTAAGAGGAGTATTTGAAGATCCATCAGAGTTGCAATCATTTGCATCATGTGGAGGAGATCCTTGTTACAATGATGATGCTAAATACCCTCTTGATAGTAGAACATGGGACTACATTAAAGAAGAAATTACTGTTAAGGATATGGCAAGAATCCTTGGTATGCCACAAGATCTTGAAAACGATGCTATGAACTTTAAGGAGCCTGCACAACCAGTCAGAAGAAATTCTTTAGATGATTTATTAAAAGGAAGTCAAAAGAGAGCAGCTGGTAAAAAGACTAAATAATGGAAAGAAGGAGACATGTTACTTCTGATATGTATGAGTTTTACTACAACTCATTAGATAGCGTAGAGAGGAATAGTAGATATAACCTATCTCCTAAAGAGTTTGCTAAAGCAGTTTCCATGGCAAATACTCTTATGGTAGAAAAGATGATTACTGATAACCTTGTTATACAGCTACCATTTAAAATGGGTAACATAGGTATTGTTAAGAGTAAACAAAATGATACTGTCCAGGAGGATGGCACTATGAGTAAGACTGGTCGTGCTATTGATTGGAAAGCAACAAGACAATTATGGGATGAAGATCCCGAGGCTAAGGAGGAGAAGACCTTGCTATACTTTACAAATCCACATACAGGAGGATTTATCTGTAAGTGGAAATGGAATCGTAAGGCTCCATATGCAAAGAACTCAAGGTTCTATAAGTTTTACCCTCTCAGGAAATGGAAGAGATTGCTTGCAAAAGTTCTCATAAATCCATTGAATGATTATGATTTTTTTGAAGAATGTTAAACGGAAGATACGTAAGCATAAATACTGTCATTGAATCCATCAACAGGGATAACCCATTCCCTGACCCAATTGACAGGTACGACATCATTGAATGGATAGGAGAGGCTATGGAGCTTATCTCAGTCCCCATACAGTTTGTCAATCGTGTAACCGATGATAATGACGCAGACCTCCTCACCCTTACAAATGGACGTGTGGAGGTTCCGTGCGATCTAGCAGAGATAGTACAGGTAAAGGACTGCAAAAGTGGTAGACCTCTTAGATACAGTACAGATTCTTTTATAATTAGAAAGCGTGACTGTGAAGATCTATCATGTGTACAAGACCCTCAGTATAAGATTAACAACAATCATATTGTAACAAATATGGACAAGGGAGACCTTATAGTGTCTTACTTGGCTTATCCTACAGATCCGGACGGTCTTCCTTTGGTGCCTGATACTCAGAGATACATTCAAGCTATGAAAGCTTATGTTATCGAGCGTATGGGATTTAAGATGTTTATACAAGGTAAGATAGATACTAACCGGTATCAGCTTCTACAACAGGAGAGAGGATTCTATATGGCTTCTGCACGTAATAAGGCACTTACACCAAGTAGAGATAAGATGGAGTCCCTTAAGAATCTTTGGACAAGACTCATACCTGATCACTATGCACACTCAAATGGAATGAGATCTGCAAGTAAGCAGGAAAAACTTTGGAACCACACAAAGAAATAAGATTTGAAAGCTACTAGAAATAACTTTGTAAAGGGACTTAAGAACGAGAAGGATCCTTTATCAGTAGGTAAAGATGAGTACGTAGATGCTCTTAACATAAGAATAGAATCCGATGAAGGAGGTTCTAGCTACTCTGTTATTAATGTTAAGGGTAACAGGCATGACACTACTATACCAGATGTGCCGCCTATGGTTGTCATTACCCCTAACTTTGATGAGATAGAAGATGCTACATTACCACTGTCGACAAGTCCTGTACTTACAATCAACGGTAACTTAATAACAGGTGCAGCTGTATACGCAAACGATAGGTCAGCTCTAGTACTGTTCAGACAGCTACAGAATGCTTTTGAAACAGATCCTGTATTTGCTGCATACAATTTACAGGTAACTAGGCAAGGGCTTAGAATAGTTATTACTTCTCAAACAGATACTGTAACGCCTGCACTTGGCTCAAGATTAATTTTAAGTACAGCTGTTGCAGGTTTATCTTCAGATTCTCAAATTATCATAGGTTGGGCTCACAGTGATCAGACGTTCTACATAATGACTACTAATGATAGGTCAGATGTAGGAGGTCATGGTGCGATATGGAAGCTTACTTATGATGTAGTAAACTTTACATATACATGGAACATTAGGTATTCTTCACCTGATCTCATGCTTACCACTAAGCACCCTATTCCAAATCCGACAGGCATTGAGGTATCTAACGAAGGTGAGGATATAGTAAGACTGGCTTGGACAGATAATCACAATCCTCTTAGATTCCTTAGCGTAGAAAGTCCTAATTCATTAGCCATTACTATAGGAATGTTAGGTGTACATGACGGCCAGACGAATCCTATTCCTGTATTTAAAGATGTTCTTACGGGGGGATCTCTTAAGAATGGAACTTATCAAATAGCTTACAGATTAAGAGCGGATGATGCAAGTTGTACTCTTATATCTCAACACTCAAATGTCATTAATCTGACTGAAGATGCAGAGCATGCCTTAGTGCATATTGATAGTTATGAGGGATCTTATTCTGATGATGCTCAGAGTTCAGGAAAAGCTCTTACATTCTTATTTAATGTTTCGGACACTGCCTATAGTTTTTTAGAAATATTTACACTATTTAGAAATACTCACTATGCAGTACCTGAGGTGAGGCTTGTATCCGAAGTACCTATCTATGATAGGGTAGTGGAGTACACCATATCAGGAGCTGAAGAGTCCGCTACATTTACATATGAAGAGCTTCAGAATCTATATGCTCCATTTACACACTGTAAAACAATAAGTGAAAAAGATAATATTCTATTTGCAGGTAACGTAAGATCTGATGATTTTGATGTAGAGTTTGATGCAAGAGCTTACGGACATAAATCTGTACAGCAAGGTGGAGGAAGTTACGTAACAACCCCTCAAGAGGTATACCCTGCAGATGAAACTCTTGATGTGATTAATCCTGACCCTGACGAGTATAAATACCAATCTAATGGTATTACATACGGAGGAGAAGGTCCTAATGTAAAGTATAAGTTTACATCAAGGTATCACCGAGGTGATAGTTATGGTTATCAACTGCATAACAATGACCCAGGTCATCTTGGGCATTTTATGGGTTTTGGAATAAAAACTCCTGCTGTAACTGTAGGTCGAAATAGATTTATGTCTACTTGGGAACCACCTGCTGATGATGTAACTATAGCTACCGCAAATGGGCTAGGTTCTGGAGGGCAAACAACTTATGAAGGTATGATGACAGGTCACATATCTCCATGGGAAGCTGCTAACTGGAGAGGGTATAAAAGAGGAGAGGTATATAGATTTGCTTTTGTACCAATTAAAAATGGACAAGAAGGTAGAGCTAAATGGATAGCAGATATTAAAATACCTCATTACACTGATAAGCCGGATGATCAGGTAGATTATTGGTGGAAGGGTTACCAAATAGTTAAAAGGAATCCTGCTGAAGATTCCCGTAGTCCTACAATAAACCCTATAGGAGTAAGCTTTGATATTGATGTTTCCTCTATTGCAGGAGAGATTGATGGTTATAAGATTAAACGTGTAAAACGTGAAGATAAGGATAAGACTATATTAGGAAGTGGTATATTAGGACTCACTGCAACTAGATTTTCAAGTGATTTTCCTGGCTCATATCTTGATATTAGGACGAAGTTTGGATTATCTGGAGTTGGATTAGCAGACAGGCCAGAGTATATGGGAGCTGGGAGCTATTGGTTTGGCGCTCAGGTATCTGTAGAAGGTAACAATGATGATCGAGAAGGTTCGTCTAATCATGAAGCAGTACTTTATTCTCCTGATATGTGTTTTAAAGAATCTTTTGATTTTAGAGGAGGAGACGAAATTAGGATACACTCTATACTACATCCTACTATTCAAGATGGCGTATTAGCTGATAGTAGTTGGTCTCAGGCAAATTCAGTTTACAGCAATCATCATTATGGATTAGATGTATATACAGGTGCAAACAAAGAAAAGGGGAACACACAAGTATCTAAATTATATGGTCAGCTTGATTTAAAACAAACTTTCCTTGACCAAATGGATCCGAATAATCTTCCTAAAGGAATATCTGAGGAGGATTTAACAAATGGGTATATAACAGTAAAGTTAGAGGATGCGCAGATTTGTGAATACGGAGCGAGTGTTGAGTTTAGTGATGGAAAAAAATTCCATAATAGAACATATAAGGCATGGCTTGAGCCAACCAATGGAGTAGGAAGTCTGCAAAAAGGTTTAGGTGCAAAATGCTTAGCACTTAAACTTACTAAAGGAATTACTTATATGGCAGACCTTGTTAGAGAGGCGCCTTCTGGATATAACACATTAGATCTTCCCTACATACATACACGTTTAGTTGCAGCTGTAGGAGACCTTCACTCCATGACTGGCAACGTATCTAACCTATCAGATACTCAAGTAAGAAGGTATGTAGATTACTACAGACCCTTACAGGCTCAATATGGTGGAAATTCATATGCAGCAAGATCTAAAAATACTTACATTGATACAGGTACTTATGTAGAAGTTAAAGACTCTGACACAATTAAAAGTGCTCATGTTTTTGGAGGAGATACTTATATCAATATATTTAATGTAACTACCCTCACTAGAAATATAAACTCATGGTTAGCTACTGGTCAGGATAGGGCAGATATGGATGGTCACTTTAGGAAGTCTTATAATCTAACTGAGTTTTTTCCAGTAGAAAGTTCCATAAATACTGACCTTAGGCAAGGTTACTATTATGAAAAATCTTATCAGCACTTTGATCTTCCTGGAGAAGATTGGCAGTTCAGCTGGAATGCTGATTCTTGGGAAACTGTGGGTCCTGGAGAAATGTTAGCAACAGGAGAATCCTTTATATATAACTTCGCATATTCTAACGAACAAGACCTTCAACCATCATTCCCTCCTCCGTTAGCTGGAGAGGAATTAGATATATTTCCTACACGTATATATGCATCTGATGTAAAGACAATTGGTGAGGTAGTAGACTCTTGGAGAAGATTTAGAACTCAGTCTTACATAGAGGTTAATTCAGCTTACGGTCCTATCAATTCTATGGTAAATAACCTTGACAGGATCATAGTATTACAAGATGACGCTATAGGTACAGCATCTGTAAATGAAAGACAGATAGCTCAATCACAATCTGCAGAAGCTGTAATACTTGGTAACTCAGGAATACTTCCAAGGTTCGATTACATTACCAGACATACAGGATCAAGACACCAGTTTGGTATTGTCATGTCTCCTAACTCAATGTACTTCTATGATGTATCTGACGGTGTATTATATAGGTTTGATGGTAAAAATGTAACTCCTATTAGTCAGGTAGGAGAACTTAATCAGCTCTTTTATAACAACTTTAGGGGAGAGCTTTTACGTAACGATAACCCTATTCACGATGCTGACGTTGACCTTAATGCTTATAACCCTCTGGGAATAACAGGTACCTATGATTATAGATTTAATGAGGTTCTGTTTACATTTCATACATATCTCAACGGTCAGTATGTAGCTAAGACTTTTGCATTCAATGAAAATGGAAGTACGTTCACATCATTCTATTCCTTTACACCTACAGTGTATCTAAACGATAGAGATAATATATTCAGTCCTGGTAAGCCTGATCAAAATACTTTAGGAACTCCTAACCCTCAACAGCACAAACTTTATATACATAACAAAGGAGAGCGTGGAGTATTCTATGACCAAGCTCCTGCTGATAGTTATGTAGAAATGATAGTTAACGCAGGCGAGCCTAGCTCTAAAATATTTACAAACTTAGAGTGGAACTCAGAAGTGTATGACAGTGCAGGAAACAACACTCCTGGTGATACAGTAGATAGTATAACGATATCTAATGAGTATCAAACACTACCTGTTCTTACAACTTATCAGAGAAGATTCCGTACCTGGAGAGCTACAATTCCTAGAGAAGTAACTAATCGAGCAAGGCTCAGAGGTCACTATATGAGGATGAGATACACCTTTAATAACTCAGATAACAGAAAATTTGTGCTATCAGGTGTAACCACTATATATGACATGACAGCATACTAAAATGCTATTAACAGTAAATTACGAAGTAATTTTGCACTTATGACCAGAGAGGAAAAGGCCTACATCAAAGCTCTAAGATCTAGAGGCATTGAAATTAGAAGCGATGCCTCTACCCCTGAACTACAAG
>Ga0098052_1002843_pt1 | contig 10396 bp, 6 predicted proteins | sample 15_taG_FD_81591 | JGI IMG/M metagenome (GOLD analysis project Ga0098052, IMG submission 81591) | Marine viral communities from the Subarctic Pacific Ocean - 15_ETSP_OMZ_AT15312 metaG | ecosystem: Environmental > Aquatic > Marine > Oceanic | place: Pacific Ocean | collected 2015-01-18 | reverse complement strand
GGCTGGTCATGTTCGGCTTGGGCGAAGCGCTTTTGGTCAGGGCGGGCGTCGGTGTCAGCCCTTGGACCGTCTTTGCCGAAGGGGTGACCAATATCACGGGTTGGAGCCTTGGGCTTGCCACGTTCCTTATCAGCGCCACGGTGCTGCTGCTTTGGATTCCGCTGCGCCAGACGCCGGGCATCGGCACCATTCTGAACGCGGTGATCGTGGCGCTGGTGCTGGAATATGCGTTGCCGATCCTGCCCCGCTTTGACAGCTATCTCGCCAATGTGGTGCTGGCGCTGACCGGCGTCTTCGTGACCGGCTTTGGTGGCGCGATTTATCTTGTGGCAAACCTCGGCCCCGGCCCGCGCGATGGGCTGATGACGGGGCTGCAGCGGGTGACGGGCAAGCCCATCGCCCTTGTCCGCATGAGCATCGAATTGTCGGTCGTGGCGATTGGCTGGGCCTTGGGCGGGACGCTGGGCCTTGGCACGCTGCTTTTCGCGGTCAGCATCGGTCCGGCCATGGCCATCGGGATGCAGATTCTGCAACTGCGCAGCGTGGCGCGCTAGGCAGCAGCGCGCAGGTTGCGGTAGGTGGCCCGTCTAAAAGGCTGAAATCCGCTTTTTCCTGAAACGACCCTACCGCATACTGCGGTATACCGTCGACCTTCGCCGCCTCTTCCGCTATCAGGGCAGCAAATGCAGCAATTTGGAGCAATCATGTCCGATATCATCTACACCAAAGTTGACGAAGCGCCGGAGCTGGCCTCTGCGTCGCTGTTGCCGATCATCAAGAAATTCGCCGAAGCCGCCGGTGTGAGCGTCGGCACGAAAGACATCAGCCTTGCAGGCCGCATCCTTGCGACCTTCCCCGAGCATCTGACCGAGGAACAGCGTCAGTCCGACGATCTGGCCGAACTGGGCCGTCTGGTAAAGACGCCCGAGGCCAATGTCATCAAGCTGCCGAACATCTCTGCCTCCGTGCCGCAGCTGGTCGCCGCGATCAAAGAGCTTCAGGCCCAAGGCTACGCGCTGCCCGACTACCCCGAAGAGCCGAGCACAGACGAAGAAAAAGCCGTGCGCGCCAAATATGACGGCATTAAAGGGTCCGCCGTGAACCCGGTCCTGCGCGAAGGCAACTCTGACCGCCGCGCAGCCAAGGCCGTCAAAAGCTTTGCCCAGTCCAACCCGCACCGCATGGGCGACTGGCAGTCGGACAGCAAGACGCATGTATCGTCGATGTCCGGCAATGATTTCTTCTCCAACGAAGTTTCCGCCACGCTCGACGCCGCGACTGGCGCAAAGATCGTGCTGGAAACTGCGGATGGTGAGACGGTTCTGAAAGACGGGCTTGAGTATCCTGCGGGCACCGTGGTTGACGCGACCTTCATGAGCGCCGCGGCACTCAAGGACTTCCTCAACACCCAGATCGAAAAAACCAAAGAAGACGGCATTCTCTTCTCGCTGCACCTCAAGGCCACGATGATGAAGGTCTCTGACCCGATCCTTTTTGGCCACGCGGTCAAAGCCTATCTTGCACCGGTGTTTGAAAAGCACGGGCAAAAGCTTAAGGAACTGGGTGTGAACCCCAATTCTGGCCTCGGCGACCTGCTGGAGCGCGTGAAAGGCGAGAGCGAGATCATGGCCGATATCGATGCCTGCATGGACGACCGTCCGCCGATGTATATGGTCGATTCCGACAAGGGCATCACCAACTTGCATGTCTCCTCTGACGTGATCATCGACGCCTCTATGCCCGCGCTGATCCGCGCTGGCGGCAAGGGTTGGGGTCCGGACGGCAAAGAGCATGACGCGAACTGCGTGATCCCCGATAATTCCTATGCCCCGGTCTATGACGAAGCGATCAATTTCTTCAAAGAAAATGGCAAGCTGAACCCGGCGACCGCAGGCACCGTGCAGAACATCGGTCTGATGGCCCAAAAGGCCGAGGAATATGGCTCGCACCCGACCACCTTTGAACTGGCTGAGGCCGGCACCGTGAAAATGATCCTCGACGACGGCACCGTGCTGCACCAGCACAAGGTCGAGGCCGGTGACATCTGGCGCTCTTCCTCCGCGCGCAAGGCGCCGATTGAGGATTGGGTGAACCTTGCCATCTCGCGTCAAAAGGCCGAAGGCTGCCGGGCGATCTTCTGGCTGGACGAAAGCCGCGCCCATGATGCCGAACTGATCTCCTACGTGAAGCCGATCCTTGAGGCCCAAGGTGTCGCCGACAAGTTCGAGATCATGGCCCCCCGCGAAGCCACCCGTGCCTCGCTTGAGACGATCACCAAAGGCGAGAACACGATTGCCATCACCGGCAACGTGCTGCGCGATTACCTGACCGACCTCTTCCCGATCTTGGAATTGGCGACCTCTGCCAAGATGCTATCGATCGTGAAGCTGATGAACGGCGGCGGCTTGTTCGAAACCGGCGCGGGCGGTTCGGCCCCCAAGCACGTGCAGCAGTTGGTTGAGGAAAACCACCTGCGGTGGGACAGCCTTGGCGAGTTCTGCGCGCTTGGCGAGAGCCTGATGTTCCTCGCCGATGCGCGTGGCAACGAAAAGGCCCGCGTGTTGGGCAAAGCGGTCGAGACCGCAACGCAGGGCATCCTCGACCACGGCCGTTCCCCTTCGCGCAAAGTGGGTGAGCCCGACAACCGCGACAGCCACTACTGGTTCGCGCGGTACTGGGCCGAAGCGGTGGCTGCGCAGGGTGACGACGCGGAGCTTGCCGCAGAGTTCGCGCCTCTCGCTAAAGACTTGGCCGCCAAGGAAGCCGACATCCTGTCCGAGCTTGCTGCGGCCCAAGGTTCAGCTGTCGATCTCGGTGGCTACTATCACACAGACGCAGAGAAAACCGCCCGTGTGATGCGCCCCTCCGAGACACTGAACGGCATCATCGGGCAGTCGGCCTGATATAAAAAAATCCGCCGCGTAGCTGTTTGAGCGACGCGGCGGATATCTGTTTCGAGCTTTGGTGGGGGGAAAGCGGTTCTTTGCGCTTCCCTACAATTCCCTTGTAGGCGCGCGCGTAATCTTTCGCACCACGTCTTTTGGTTTCAATGGGTTAAGGCATCTTTGCGCGCATAGACTTTCGTCAATTTAGCACACAGTTTTTCGCGCCTGCCCGTTGCGACCGAAAAACGACGCTTCATCTCACTTCTGTCCGAACTTACATTGTTTCTTGCAGTTCTTGAAGAAAAAATGATGGCCTAAGTTTGATTTCAGCGGTTCTCCCTCATCAGTCGCTATATACTGCACCGACGAGCTGAAAAGCTCTGGGTTGCCTATTCAAAGTCGCCGATGGCTTCCCGTCTGAAATTTGCGCTGCGGTATCCTTTGAACCTTTTTTGGGCTATGCTTCGGGCCAGGTCCAACAAGCTATTGAGGGTCGAGCTGCTGCGGGTATCCGCACTACCAACCTTTTCAGGCGTGCGCATGCATCGACAGTGGCTACGAGGAATCATGATGGCATGACAAGCATATATACCTCGGAAGTCATCGTTGCCAGCGGCCTCATAGGCGTCAGCGCTATAGTGATTGTGGCGAGCTTTCTCGTATCGCTTCCGCGAAAAAACAAAAGGCCAAGAATTGACGTCGAGGCCGCCGTCCGGAATGCGCCATATCACCGCCTGACAGAGATCGGCATCAACGTGTCGCCTGCACCGAGGACTGAATAGGCTCTTCGTCAATGGGTTAGCCGAAAGAAGCTCCGTCACTCAACAGCACGAAGCGTGAAGTTTTCGTGCTATCCTCCTGAGGTAAGTCCTGGCCGGTCTACTACGGCGAATAGGGAGTTACAGACAAATTTGTTTTTTGTCTGTAACTGTCGAACGGCGAAAGTTCCACGCCATGATTGCGCGTATCTTGGCACCGAATAAGACGGCATGCAGCAGTGGATCATCTGACGCGACGGATTGATGTACTCAGACGTCTCGGTCCCGCCGCGACCGGCCAGACGTTAGCGGAGTAAGCGCACTTATACTGTTTGAAATGTACGGCCCGCGGTCCTTATACACTCAGACGCGACTGCCAATAACAAGCGCGCTTTGTAAGCCTTTAGCTGGGCGTTGGCATTGGTGTCGACTAACAGGATGACCACCAGCATGGCGATGGTCGTGATCAAGCTCGCCCGCCATAGCGGCGACGCTAAGAACGGGATCAAAAGCGAACATAGGGCGATGACCACCAGAAAGACCCGAAAAATGGCGATCTGCTAAATTTATTCGGGTGTGTGCGCATATCTTGTCGGTCCGCTATGCGGACTTTTCGAACATTGGTTCAGTTTGCTTTAACTCCTGCTTCGATGAACCGTTCGAAAACGGTCGTTTTGGGCCGGATTCTTAATACAGAAATCCAAATTGCCCAAACGGCCTTGTGCCGCTACAGTTATAGGAAATAATTGAGGAGCTTCATGCTAAAATCATTTATCGCAGCGTCTGCACTGGGAATTACACTTTCGGCTTGCAGCGGCAACATGCAGGGAATGGTTCGAGGTACCGGCGAACCGGTAGCGTTTTCATACGAACAAGGCATGTCGAGTGACAGCTTAACAGCAACCATTGATCAAGAAGTATTCGTTGGCAAATCTGTAATGCGAGGAAGCTCAACAGCTATTGGTAATGTAGGCCTGTCTACATTAGTGGCGTCCAGCTATACTGGAGACTTCGTTGCCAAATTGCTTGGCAATCGAGGATCAACTCTATCCTGTGAACTGCAATATGCTGACTCAAGTGGTCTCACGACAGCTGGTGGGGTCGGAGTCTGTCAACATAGTGATGGGCGGCTTATAGATATTATCTGGTAGCGCCAAAAAACACACCCATTTTGAACGTTCACAGTCGAGGTTTTATGGAGCAGGCTTGAGGTCCGATAGGCGGACTTCCCTGCCGTTCGCTGCCGCCGCTCAGTTTGCGCTGCGATTGCGAGGGCCTTTGGAATGAAGGGCGGGCAGCGGACATTCGCTGCGCTTTGTACCAACAGCAGCTAAGCGGACTTTTCCGCCTTTTGCGGGTTCGGCTATTGCCCACGCAGAAACTCGTCGCACCAGCGACAAGCCTTTTGCAGTGACGTAGCCTATTTCGCGGAAGCGGTCGTTGACCTCTTCCAAGAGTCGCAGATTCCATACTGAAACTGATAGGGCTCTTGGTCTGAGCTGTTCTCGACCCTAAGTTCCTAAGACTTGAACGTATAGGCGTCACTCGCGGAGATTAAAGGCGGGGTTAACCCGGTTTGACCGTATATAGCGGATCGGATCGGTTGAGGTGTTCTTCCATCAGGCTGACACCGCCGTCGGCATCTCTTTCCTCGAGGAAGTCGACTATGGCGGCGTGTTCCCTCAGTGTGGTCCGCTCGCGTCCCTCCCAATGCAGGAGCGGTTTGTAATAGGCGAAAAGCCAGGACAGCATCGCCTGGGTCACCGCCACCACAAGGGGGTTCCCGGTTGCGCGGGCGATGGCCACATGAAAGTCAATGTCCGTCTGGATGAAGGGACGGTCTTCGCCAAGCTGGCTGCGCTGTTTCTCGATCAGGGCACGCAGGTCCGACAAATCTGCCTCGGTACGGTTGCGGGCCGCGATGCGAACGGTGCCGGCCTCAAGGATTTTGCGCAGTTGCTTGAGATGTTCGAGGTTTGATGGCTCGGAGGACAAGAGCAGCTTGGCGTAATCCTCGACCTGGTCCAGCGCCACGCCTGCCGTCAGTTCGTTCACCCGGCTACGCTCGCCGTGAGAAATGGTGATCACGCCCTTGTTGGCCAGCATCTGCAGCGCCTCACGCACCGCCGGTCGGCCTACGCCGAATCGCTCCATCAGCGCGCGCTCCGAGGGGATAGTGTCACCCGGGGCAAGTTCGCCGTCTTCGATCATGCGCCAAAGCCGGTCGAAGACCTGTTCCGACAGTTTCTGCCGTTGGATCGGTTCCTCGACAGGCGTTTCATTTCGGCGTGTGGAAGTCGGCATGGCAAGGGTCCCCGCGTTTACTAACTATGGCCCAGACTGGTATGATGAGGCAATAACTTACCTCATCACTTAGGTTGGCGCGACAGAGGATTCAATAGAGAAGATCGCGCAGGAACAGAGAGATCGCTGGCACATAGGTGATAATCAGCAGCGCCGTCACCACCGTCGAGACCGGGATGACCAGGGTTTTGAACAGCCGTTGCACCGGGATTTCAGCAACCTGCGCCGCGGCGAAAAGGTTCCCGCCCAAGGGCGGGGTGAACATGCCGAGCGCCAGGTTGACCACGACGACGATGCCGAAATGCACCGTGTCGATGCCGAATGCGATGGCTACCGGCGTCAGGATGGGCGCCAGCACCAGGATCGCTGCCGCGGTCTCGATGAACATGCCAACGAAGAACAGCAGCACGTTGATCGCCAGCAGGAAGGTCCAGGCCGAGCTGAAGGTCGCCTCGGCCCAAGCGCCGATGGCGTTTGGCATGCCGGACAGCGAAATCAGGAAGCTGAACAGCGCTGCCGCAGAGATGATCAGCATCACCGCGCCAGAAGTTACCGCCGCACCGCGGAACAGCTCTGGCAGGTCGCTGGGCTTCATCTCCTTATAGACAAAAAGGCCCAGTACCAGCGCGTAGAAAACAGCAACCGCCGCCGCCTCGGTTGGTGTGAAGATACCGCCGTAGATGCCGCCAAGGATGATCACCGGCATCAGCAGCGCCCAGAAGGCATGTAGGAAAGCGGGCAGCACCGCCTGGCGGTCGTCACCGTCGTTCTTGCCGTAGCCTTTCACCCGGCACCAGATCTGCACCATCACGATCAGCGCGAACGAGACCAGCAGCCCCGGGCCAAGGCCCGCGACGAAGAGCTGAGTGATCGAAGTTTCGGTCGAGACCGCGAAAAGGATCAGTGGCACCGAGGGCGGGATGATCACCCCAAGCTCTGCGGATGACGCCTGCAGCGAGGCCGCCATGGCAACCGGGTAGCCGTGCCGCACCATCGCCGGGATCAGGATCGCCCCGATGGCGAAGGTTGTGGCGACCGACGAGCCCGAGATCGCGGCAAAGATCATGCAGGCCAGGACCGTGGTACTGGCCAGCCCGCCCTGCATTCCGCCCACCAGCGATTTGGCGAAGTCGACCAGACGGTGCGAAATGCCGCCGCGGGTCATCAGGTTGCCCGCGAGGATGAAGAAAGGCACCGCCATCAGCGGAAAGCTGTCGAGGCCGGTGAACATCTTCTGCGGCACCACCAGTAGCGGCAGGTTGGAAAACAGCGTGATGCCGAAGATCGAGGCCAGCGCAATTGCAAAGGCCACCGGGACCGACAGCGCGAAGAACAGGATCAGCGAAAAGGCAAGCGCGGCGTTCATGACGAGGACTCCTCGAAGGTGCGATGTTCACGCTCGGCATCGAGCAGCGACAGGACGACGCCAGGCAAGGCCAGGATCGATCCGATGGGAACCGCGACGTAAAACCAGGCGACAGAGACGTCGAGCATGGCGACCCGTTGGTCCATGACCCGGAGGGTCATCCGGTAGCCGTACCAGATCAGCACGCCCAGCACGGTCAGAGAGGCGAGAAAGACAAAGCGGATCAGCCAGATCTGCGCGGGTCTTGGCAACATCGCCCGCAGCGCGTCTATCGGGATCATCCGGCCCAGCCGGATCGCCGGACCGCAGGCCAGGAACACCATCCAGATGATGACGGCCCGCGCAAGCACCTCGGTCCAGGTTGCGGAATGGCCGATCACGAAGCGGGTGATCACCTGGTAGAAGACCAGAAGCGAGGCTACGGCCAAAAGGATGGCGGATGCGTTGTGGATTAGGTGGGTGAACCTGTCTGACAGTCGGACAAGGGTGTTCATGCGATCTCCTCCCGGTGGGACCGCGCCGTCGGATCGTCGGCGGCGCGGCGGTGCGCTATCGGATCATTCCGAATTGCGGATGCGCTCTATCAACTCGGCGCCGTATTGCTCGGCATACTGCTCGTAGGCGGGCTGGACGGCGGCGGCGAAGGCGGCTTTGTCGACCTCGGTCACAACCTCCATGCCGTTGTCGCGCAGCAGGGCCACACCGGCGTCCTCGTTGGCGCTGACGGTGGCGCGGGCGGCTTCCGCGGCGGCCTTCGCAGCCTCGCGGAACCAGCCCTGTTCCTCTTCTCTCAGGCCGTCCCAATTGATCTTGGACATGACCACCACGGCGGGCGAATAGACATGACCGGTCAGGGTCACGTATTTCTGGATCTCCCACATGTTGTTGGCGGTCAGCACCGGGATCGGGTTTTCCTGCCCGTCGATGGTTCCCTGCTGCAGCGAGGTCAGCACCTCGGTCCAGCTCATCGGGGTGGGCGAGGCGCCGGCGGCTTGGAAGGCCGCGATGTGCACCTGATTTTCCATAGTGCGCAGCTTCAGGCCCGACAGGTCCTCGGGCTTGGTGATTGGGCGGATCGAGTTGGTGACATGGCGAAAGCCGTTCTCGGCCCAGGCCAGGCCGATCATGTCATGCGCCTCGAACTGGTCCAGCAACTCCTGACCGATGGGCCCGTCCAGCACGCCACGGGCGTGCTCGTAGCTTTTGAACAGGAACGGGAAGTCGAGTGCGTAAACTGCGGGCACGAAGTTGCCCACCGGCCCCGTGGAGGTAATGGTCAGCTCGATCGAGCCGATCTGCAGTCCCTCAAGAACGTCGCGCTCGCCGCCGAGCGCACCCGCGGGTTTGAGGTTGATGGTGAAGTCGCCGCCCGAAAGCTCGGCCATCTTGTCGGCAAAGGCCTTTCCGGCGTCGCCGTAATGCGAGTTAAGCGGCGGGGTGAAGGCCAGGTTCATGTCGCGGGCGATGGCCGGGGCGGCAAGCCCGCCGGCGATGGCCAGCGCGGCCAGGGTCGAGTTGAAGAGACGCATGATATATCCTCCCATACGATGCGGGTTGAAAAGGGCGGATGCCCGGGGTGAATCAGGGGTGGGCCGGGGCCCGCATTCCTGCAGTTGTCAGGTGATGCGGTCGACGCTGGCGGCGATCTCGTCGTCTTCGAAGCAGCGCTTCCAGTCGTCCTTCATCAGCACCGGAATGCCGAATTCGATGGCCTTGTTGGCAGCGTCCGAGAACATGCCTTTGTGCTCGTCGAACACAACAGCGCCCATGATGTTCATGTGGCCCAGCAGGAAGTCCTTGGCGCAGTTATAGCTGACGCCCTTCTTGATCACTTCGTCCATCGCCTGGCGCAGCACCACCATCAACGAGCCGTTGACGGTTTCCGACAGCCCCGGCTCCAGCAGCGCGAACTGCTGCAGCGTGACCCGGTGCGAGCGGGCGACCGGCGCGTAGATTGCGCGGCCGACGCGGTCGCCGAGTTCGTAGTCGCTTTCGGGCCCCTGGATCAGGACGTTGACGATACCCTGCTTGGCCGCGATGCCGCCGAAATAGTCGCGCTTGGCTTCCATTTCGGTCTCGTCGTTCCAGATCGGCGGATGGCAGGGGTGCGACATGAAATAAGTCACGTCGTCACGCTTGGGCAGGTGCCCGGCGAAGGGCGCGGCACCGTCGAGGCAGAACAGCATCGCACCGGGCTTCACGTTCTCGATGATCTGATGCGCGATCTTGCCGATCAAGGTGTCCGGCACCGCAAGGACGACCACATCTGCATCCTCCAACGCCTTGTCGCCGTCGACGGCGTCGACGCCGAATGTCGCCTTCAGGCGCGCGCGCCCCTCTTCCGAGACCTCGACATGCAGCGCCTCGAACGCGTCGGTCTTTGCAAGATTGGCCGAAAGCCGCATTCCCATTTTTCCGCCAGCGCCGAACAGGGCCAGTTTCATCTTCACTTCTCCTTCAAATGTGTGACCGCCAAGTGCGAATCAGATTGACAACTGGTATGATGACATACTAACACAATGACTATGTCAAGACTGAGTCGCACACCGCCACCGCGGAGGCATCAGTAAGGAGGGACGCGCATGCAGGGGAACGGACCGCTGATCGCTTGGTACGGCGACGATTTCACCGGGGCCGCGGCCACAATGGAGGTACTGGCCTTCGCCGGGTTGCCGTCGATGCTTTTCCTCGACCCGCCAACCGACGCGCAGTTGGCGAAGTTCCCAGGCCTGAAGGGCATTGGCGTTGCCTCGACGGCGCGGGCGGAGGGGCCCGACTGGATGCGGGCTGAATTGCCGGGCATCTTCGCCCGGCTCACCGCCCTGAAGCCGGGTCTGATGCATTACAAGGTCTGCTCGACGCTCGATTCCTCGCCCGAGATCGGCTCCATCGGCTGCGCCATCGAGATCGGCGCCGCCCTGACCGGATCTTCTTTGGTTCCGGTGGTGATCGCTGCGCCCCAGATGCGCCGCTTCCAGGTTTTCGGCCAGCTTTTCGCAGCACATGGCGATCAGGTGCACCGGCTTGATCGGCATCCGGTGATGTCCCACCACCCGGTCACGCCCATGTCGGAAGCCGACGTC
>Ga0098052_1002842_pt1 | contig 10398 bp, 3 predicted proteins | sample 15_taG_FD_81591 | JGI IMG/M metagenome (GOLD analysis project Ga0098052, IMG submission 81591) | Marine viral communities from the Subarctic Pacific Ocean - 15_ETSP_OMZ_AT15312 metaG | ecosystem: Environmental > Aquatic > Marine > Oceanic | place: Pacific Ocean | collected 2015-01-18 | reverse complement strand
CTTCGACTTCCACAGATGGTGATTCACCGAAAGCCCACTTATCATTTCCTTCGTCCCAATACAGAGATTTATTATTGCCATCGCCGCCACGTTCTACTACAATCCCTGAATTAACGTCTGCTGTAGCAGTTTTATCGGAATTAAGAACTAAGGTGTTGTCGGCAATTAGTATAGTTTCGGTATCAGTTTGGATTGTATTGCCGTTAACTGTCAGGTCACCCGATAATGTTAAATTAGCAAAGGTCACATCATCATCCGTATCTATCCCGAGTGAAGCAAGTGTTGGTAGAGTTTGGTCACCGCTATTTTCTCCCGATAGGTTACCAATATCGGTTAAATTCTGAGACGATAGGCTACCCGTACCTGTTATATAATTACCTGAATCTTGATACTTTCCATCGAGATCGGCTGTTCTATCGGTACCCGCAGAATCTGTAATCGTCAGAACACCTGTAGTCGTATTGAAACTCATAGATGAATTAGTTGTATCACTATCACTAATTGTACCCCAAGTCCAATCACCCTTCAGATACGTTGACGATGACGTGGTTCCTGTTGCCGATATGTGAGCGAGGTCAATTGAGCCTTGTTCTATCTCGGCTGAATCCACCAAGTCAAGAGTGGCTAGATCGCCCTGACTTGCTATATTATCCGCTGTCCCCGATGTTGCTGATTTCTGTGAGATATTCCCTGAGGAACTCTCCGTAACTACTTTTGTCCATGATGCCATATTTTACTCCTCTTTATTGATATATTTCAAGCTGACCGTTGTGTAAGACAATATCTCCAACATTTGATGAACTTGGATATGTATTAATATTATTGAATGTGACTGTACCATCTTCTCGCACTTCCAAAAGGTCAGTACTTCCCTTTTGTAATTTTACTGAATTATCATATAATGAAACTCTACCCTTTGAACCATCACCCATCTCAAATGCATTACCTTCTGCATCCAGAACTAAGTCATCACCACTTACAGCCTTAAATGTGACTGTACCTTTCGTCTCAAAATCACCAAGCATTTGAACCACCCCATTATCGGTAACCTGCATAGCATCGTATAATGTGTTGTTAGATGATATTAGCTTGAACTTTTTTGCGTTAATATTACCATTAACATTAAGGTTTGCGTTATCTACTGTGGTCCCTACTTGAAGAAGATTAGTACTAAGCCATACAGGGCTGCCTATCCCATCTCCATCAAAAATTTGTTTAATTGAAGATTCTAACCCCTGGTTTGGAGTACTTGATGCAACAGTCAACAAATCCTTGTAGGTCTCGGCTGGAGTTTTATTAATTAATGATGCCATATGTGTCTTAAATTTTTAATTGTTTGCAGAAGTATTAAACATGATTATTGATTTTTTGCGATATTCATATTCATTACAGCCTGGCGCTGGGCCTTAATAAATCTCTTATGTCGATTTTTATATTCTTTCCTATTCATATTCCCTTTTTTATAATACGATTCTAAATAAGATAAATACTTTAATCTGGTAGGTTCGTCATATATCTGTACCTTCATTTTCTTTTCATAGTCATATAGAATTTTACTTTCTGATTGCTCATCAAATTCCCCATAGAACTGTTTCACAAATGGCGCATTACTCCAATTTACATCATGATTTACTACACCTTTAGTTGTATTAATAGTTTCAAACATTGTTTTACCTAAACCGCCGCCAAGATAGTCAACGAAGAATTCTATTACTTCGGGGCTAACATCTCCCCAGGGACCCATCGGACCCCTAACCGCACCAGCAATACTACCATCTTCATTATATCTAATATGCCCACCCATATGTTGAAAATACCATTGTGTCATATCCTTATAAATTTCTGGTGTACGACTCCATGACTGTTCTATTTCTGCTTTTATTGGTCCATAAACAGACTCTGGTTTAATCGGACCACCGTGGAAAGCTTTATTTGTTGAAAGCTGGATAAATGGGTCTGTAATAGTTGGCGAAAGTATTTGCTCAATAGTCCCGCCACCAACTGGGTTGAAAGCTGAGTTCGCTGCTTCTAGAAAGCGGACAGTCGCTTTACCCAACTCTAATGGTTCTCCATTCATGCTACTCCAGGTTGCATCCCCAGCAATATTACCAACGACCTTAAACACATTGTAACCATATGGTAATCTCATCTTAAAATATTTGTCCCCGTCACCATATCGCATAATATAATTATTGTCTTTTTCCCAGGTACTAAGCTTTTCATATTCATCGTCATCACTGGCCATATTGTTTAGAATTGATTCAATAAATCCTAATGCTGCTAAACCGGCTACTGCTGCCTGGGCTTTTCTAGAATTTTTCACCACACCATAAATCCTGTGCGTACCCTGTAACCCAGCATTAGCAAACAAGTATAAACTATTTAACCATTGACCTAACTCACCCTTACGATTGAAGTTAATGGTAACATTCTTTGCACCACTAGCCGCCTGGGCTTCGCTGTATCCATTATTTAACATTGCTCTGAAGAGTGTAAGTCTTACTGCTGATTCAGTTGCTTCGTTTAAATTTTCGATAAAAGTAAAAATAGACTTACCAGCAACCCTAACACCTCTACTAGTAGATTCAACTCTCTTTAAATCTTTCTCAATACTGATTAGTTTATCTTCAATTGTTTCATAGTCAAAGAACCCAGTCTTCCCGCCAGCTTTTCTCATTTGCTCATATAAGTCTGCCCACTCAGAATTCATTTCACCCTTTTGTACAACATTGAATACTGCTTTCCAGGCATTTTTTAAATGTTTAGGGGATAAGGACTGAGCCATAATAGTACTACCTTGTTCAGCACTTATATTTATCCCAGCAGTTTGGATATCTCGGACGAAGTTTGTAAATATGAATTGTGGGTTAGCGATTGTATTTACATACCTTAAATAACTATTGAACGCATAAAGGTATTTAACTCCCTTCGTTTGGCCTAAATTCTTCATAGCAATAGCTATTCTTTTACCCTGTTCACCCTTAAATATTATCTGCTTAATCTTCCCATCTATTTTAACATGGATTACTTGATTCTCCGGAATTACATTACCTTCAGAATCCTTAATTAAAGCCCTTGGAATCATATAATCAATCTCACCATCGGCATCATAAATCGGTTTGTACTTCAGCCCAATCACTTCAAATACATCACTGGGATATGCTTCAACCAGGGCTAGTAATTTTTTGTTAACCTGGTTTTTCTCTGACCTAATAACAGCACTATGGTATTGCTCAAGCGCAGATACTAAAATATTCTTCACTTGTCGCTCTGACCCTTTAGATTTTTTAAATTCCGCACCCTTTACATCAAACGAATTCGCACTACCTTTAGATTCGTCAAGCAAAGCTTCTTCATTGTCTAAAACCCTAAATAGTGGGACATAATTTTTATATGCCGCATTCAGATTATCATATGTTTCCTGGTCAATTAACCCAGCTTCAAATCTTTTGCTCAAAGCCGCATCAATAACCTTTGCTCTGAATTCCTTTACAAATGATTTGATGTTTTTAAAACCGTATTTCTTGTTTAATTTGGCTTTTATCGTCTTTGCTTCTTGGTTGGTCATGCCGCTTCCACCATCCATATCCACATGATTGTTTCTCTCTTCTGCGTGTAACGCATGAAGGTATAGATTAAAGTCTTCAATACTGATACTAGAATCAACGAGTCTTCGAATGAAACTATCTTTATTAGCGCTATCAATAATCTCGCTATTAAAATCCTTTAATTCTTCTGGTACTTTTCCTACATATAATTCAGCAGCAAGAACCACATTCCTACTGTCCCGAATACGATTATCGCCTAAAAGTTGACTCTCAATATCCTTCTGCCAAGTAACAAGAGGATGTAGTGTATCAAATAACTTTTGCTTTATATAATCAGAAGTAGTTTGTTCTGATATTTCTAGTGTTTTTTCGGTTTGGAGCGCCGCAGAGAGTTCAGCGGCATAGTCTGGGGCGGGTACTAGTTGTCTAGTTTTTTGCTGTTGGTCGGAGTTTCGTTTGAGGGCATCTTGGATTCTTTGCTCGACCCTCGGCTTATAATGATTATCGAGTCGCTTTTGTAAATCGATGCTGAAGGACTTGCGAATCGAAGCCGTGTATTTTTGCCCTTTGCTTTGTTTTGGGTTTTTCCAGTCATTTTTTATTTCCTCATACTGTACATTAGTACCTATAAAATCTACATCTATTCCCAATTCTTCCCTAATCTTTTCTATAGCTACTTCTATCTGCTCTACTGCTTTATCTTGTTCTGCTCTACTTTGCTGGGTCCCCATCACTATAGCCGGTGTCTCTCCTATACCCTCTTCAGGGTCTGAGAATAATGTCGCAGTAAATCCAGGAGAATAAATATCATCTGTGTTCTCTCTTAAAATTCTCCAGGTACTTTTAATTATATCATTATCAGCAAATGCATCAGAATAGTAAACAAAACCCAATCCATCATGTCCGCGAATAGTTTTTAGTTTTCCTATGCCATCTTGCTCCAAACAATATCCACAAATATCTATCACACCTCTTATTGCCTGGTTACTTCCCATAACACTAGCAATCATATTTGGTTGGGTTGGGTTTCCCCAGCCACCCACAGAATCACCATCTATATGAATGATTTTTAAACCAATATCTTTAGCAACATCCAGAATTAATTCTTCTGTTACTTTCTTAGTTAACTTTTGTTTTTTATCCATTGGTAATGCATCAAAAGCATCACCGTATTTTTGCCTAAATGTTGTGTTTTGACCAAAGGCTAACTCAAATGCAATTGTAGGTTTTTGATTTCTAAAACTATCTGGTATACTCATACCATGACTAGTTTCAATTGCCTTAGTCATTGCGGTCCAACCAATTGCCTGGTGACTGAATGTTTTTAAATTCCCACCCAGATAACCAGTAGCATTAATATCCTTACTTAACTGATTAAATTTTTGAAGACCCCATTCATATTGTGTTTCAGATGGAGCAGAAACACTACGTTTTTTTTCTTTTTTTCTTTTACCTTTTACTATCTTCCATTTAACTTTGCCAGTTTTCTTGTCAATTACATCTTTGTATGTCGCTCTCTGGTCAATTCTTGTTCCTTTTACATCGTCTGGGTTAACAGCTAATTCCATCATTCTTTCATATAATGTAGCATCAACAAAACCAATATCTCTGTCTGTATGTCTATCAACTGCTACTGGGGCGCCACCTCTTGGGTCATCTTTCATTATGGTCCTGGTTATTTTACCTAAAGCACTATCCAGGAAATCATATAACTTGGCTCCAGCATTCTTTTCTGTTCTAAATCCAGATAATAATAACTTTACATTTTCAGCCGCATCTGGCAAACCAGCAGATTTAAAAGATGCGAAATCAGCATTCAATTGTTCTGCTCCTAAAAACATATTTGATAAGGCATCTTGAGGACTAGCATTGACGTTACCCATTAACCAGGCAATCATATGAGGAACAGCCTGGTCTTCTCCAAAATGCTCAACAAATGTTGGATAGGCTTCTTCGTACCAGTTAGCCGCAGTTTCTTGTTCTTCCTGGGATAATACACTGTTAACTTGTTCGATCCATTGTTCTGCTGTTTTTTCAGCACCAACATATATTATTGCTCCATTTCTTAATTCTATTCTCCTAGCAGATTTATTTAATGGAACACCAGCTTGTTTATTCACTGGAATTGGTTTTGCCTTTGGATTCTTTTTAGTTACCTTAGTAGTTAAACGATTTAAATATCTTCTTAATCTTTCGGCTTTACTGCCTTGCTTTCCAGTATCAGCATCAACATCTGGATATTTACTTACAGCTAGTTTTACTACTTTTGGTTCTAGCTGATAGGTTATGTTTGCATCATTAGGGTCAAAGGAACCCTCGTTAAATGCTGATTTAACTTGAGTAGGTTCAAATGCTATATAATAATTTGAACCATACATAGAGTCTTGATTTTCAGGTTTATATATAATGCCATCATAACCCTGGCTTTTTAATAATTTAAAATTTTCATCAAAAGATTCTGTATGATATTCTACATACCTATCGTATTCTTTATCAGTCGTGTATACCTTTGGGTTTTTCATGGATAAGTATACTGGCATAATATTATTACCTACATATCCTTCATCATACATAGGCTCTGCAAACTCATTTGCAACCTCTGCACTACTAAAATAGGCTGGAACATTAAACACATCAAAATTGTTAGGTGTCCCATGATACATAACCAGTGGATTACCATTTTCATCTACAACCTTAGAATCTCCAAACCATTTCTTAAATTCTGGTGTTTTGGTATTTTCACCTGGTTCTAGCTGGTAAGATATATTTGCATTATTAGGGTCAAAGGAACCCTCGTTAAATGCTGATTTAACTTGAGTAGGTTCGAAGGCAATGTATTGGTCACCTTTAAACTCACCATCAAAAACATTCTTTGCTATAACACCATCATTCCCATTTCTTTGTGCAATGCCTATATAATCTTGAACATACCCATCATCTATTTCAGCATCATCTATTTCTTCGCCTAATAACAATTCATCTCTTATTCTTTGTATATCCTCTTCGAAATCAATAACAAGTGGGTTTTTCATGGATAGATAAACTGGATATATTTGAGAACCAGTTTTGTAATCTTCATCCTGTGATAAATTTCCTATCTCTAAAGGGCTTTTTGCATAACCGCTTGCCATCTCTGAATCATCTGTGAAAAAGGATATACCACCACTAAAATCTATAAATGATTTACCTGTCCCATGATAAACAACCAGTGGCTTACCATTCTCATCTACTACTTTGGACCCCTTGAACCATTTCTTAAATTCTGGTGTTTTGGTATTTTCACCTGGTTCTAGCTGGTAAGATGAATCATCTTCTTTATTTGCTATCATCTGAACCGAACTCTGCTCTTTTCGTAACTTTTTAGTTTGAGTTAGGGTTAATTCTTTACCAGATTTAATATCATATGCTCTCATGCCCAGTTTATAATTCATAGCAACTGCCGCATCATTTGAGGCTTGACCATTTAAAGTCCCGAACATATCTATTGCTTGTTGAAGTAAGGAACTTGCTATTCCCTTTCTCCTTTTTGATTCGTCAACTTTAATTTCGTTAATAAAGGGTCTACTTGTCTTGTCATCCATTACCCCAATTACAATTTTACCGCCATCAACAGAAAGTGTAGTATATGTTTTAATACCATGTGGATTGTTTGCATCTTCAGTAGTGACTTCAGCTTTTTCTTGAACTACTGATTTCTTTTTTCTCTTTTGTAAAAGAGATTTAGTAGTAGGTTTAGCAGTTGGAGGTCTTATCTTCTCCTGGCTCTTTTCCATTTGACTTGCAATGTCTTTATCAACTGCAGATGCAAATTCTTGATTTGCTTGAATTCCTTTCGCTGAACCTTGCAACATTTCAAAAATGCTACTTCCATCACTCATTTTACCAAATTTATCTATAAATTCACTCGCAATATCGTCTGGGATGTAAATTATATCTTCAAATTCTTTCGATAGCCCTTTGAAGCCGCCAATGGCATATACAATCGCATCTGAAAACAACTCGATGTTACCTTCGGCTGTGTCCGAGAAACGCAGTTCTAGCCCCATTTCTGCGGCTTTTTTTCTGACAGAACTCAACCAAATATCGATTTTGGCAATTAAGGCTTGGTCTTCTGTATTTTTTGAGTTTCTGAGTTTTTTAAGTCTTGATTCTGCCGCTTCTTCAAGAAGTGTGCTTCTATCCGCTGCTGTAGTGAGGGATATATTGCCTTCAGAATCGCTCTCCCCTTTAATTTTGACTGCGTAGAATTTGTTTCCATGTTCATCCTCCCTACTTACTGGTAAGTTATTTAAATCTGCTTCATATCCCGATGCAATTAATTCGCCCTCGGACATTTCCAAGTACCCATCATCATCTTCATTATAAGTGATGTTGAAATCATTCGCTTCATCATCATTAATTTCCTGTGCTTGGGTCTTTACTGTTACTGATTCTGATTCTGCTTTTTGAATTTCTGCAGCAGAATTATCTTGATTGTATTCTTCATTTGTGGCAAGTAGACTGTTAACAATTTTAACAGTTGCAGTTTGCCCAACATCAACTGATGCGCGACCAACATTTAGTCCAAATGTACCAGCGGCTGTTTGTTTAAATGTTTCTATTGCTTGGTCCCTCATACTATTCCAGGTCTGAGTAGGTACCCCTTCCATGAGAGCGCCTAATTCAGTAGTTAGCAATTCAATCGCCAACTGCATTTCTTCTTGGGCGATTTGAGTTACCCAATTTTCACCATAATCTTTAGCCCATTTTCCTATTTGCTTTGTTATGCTATCAGCGATGAAATCAGTGGCTTTTTTCTTCATTGATTTGGGAATTAATTTAGACATCTGCGCTTGTTCAACTAGACCATATGCCAAACCTCCGAAAGTTGAAAGAATTGCTGCTGTGGTTGGGTCCACATCCCTCGACAACATATTTCTAAGCATTGCGCCACTACCCTGCCTAGAAAAATACCAGGTAGAACCAGCAACCATACCAGTCGCACCAGTGAATGGGATCGTAAATAATTCATCGGGTATTGGTGGGGTAGCTGCCCCAACAACTGCTGCCGTAGCCATCCCTGCTGTTGCGCCAGGTATACCAGCATATATACCTTGTTTATAAGAACCGATAAATCCACCAGTTGCATTCGCTATATAGTTATACCACTTATCTGTATTGATAGGGTCAAGTTCGTTTCGTTCTTCATACTCATTATAAAGTTTTTGTAAATCGTCCCAATTTTCGCTATCCCCAAAATGAAATGTATCATATATGGCTACATCTAGGTCTGAAGATTTCGCTGACCTCTTCATAGATTCGGTTATGGTTTGGAAAAAAGTTCTGTCTGGCATATTAGTTATTGAATATGGATTGTCAGGATTTTCTGGGGTCCACTCTGGATTATTCTTTTCTTCAGCTTCAGCAGTTTCAAGTTGCATAGCTGTAAATATTCTAGCATTATCCCAGCCATCCTTACGAAGCCTATTAATAGTCAATAATTGTTTGGGATTTCCATATTCATCTTCTGGCTCAACTGCGAAATTTGGGTCTTCGCCTACAGAAATGATACTATCAACAATGGATGTATTAGTAGGAACCTTATTGTTTTCTAGCGGGTTTTCAGCATAATACTTCTGTAGTTCCGCTCTCCAATTCTTAGAATTCATATTATTTTAATCGCCCACTAATCACGGGGCTTGTTCTTTTTTCGCTGACCGTAATTAGAAACTGATTTTATTATTTTGTTCTTTTCAGCTTCAGCAGCTTTCACCTCATCTTCAGTTGCTCCTTCATCTAAGCCTGCGTTTTTTGCCCTCAATGCTAACGCAATCTTATACTGCTTCTCAGCCTTAATTTTGGCTTCAGCAGCAGCAGCTTCTTTAGCTAACCGTACTTTTTCAGCAGTACCACCTACCTCATTGCTAGCGACTAAAGTAGAGAAGGGGTGAGAGTCTTCTTCAGCAGCAGTTCCGTCTTCAACAACAGTTCCGTCTTCAACAACAGGTGCGTCTTCAGCAACAGGTGCGTCTTCAGCAACTAATTGGGTTCCAGTAAGGGCTGCTAGTTCATTTTCTAGCCCCTCCCTTTTAAAATGTTCTACCACACGGCTAGTGTCATTGTCATACTTTTTAAAAGCTTTTTTTACGAGTTTTATTAAGTTATATTTTTGATTGATTGTATGTTCCTTTTTCATTGCATCCAATTTCGTATTTAATTCATTTTGGTAGAAAAGTGGAAGCACACCATTAGCACCTTTAAATTGGTCATATTCACTACTAATTGTATGAAGTTTTGAATCTAACAATTCTCTTGTTTGCTGATAGCCATCCGTATCTATCTCCATTTTATCTAATTCTTGTAATCGATTTCTTTCCTTAATATCATTTCTTTGATTTTTCTCTCTTAACCATGAATCATGTTTCTGCTGATTTTTCAATTTTTCAGCAGCTTCTTTTTTATTAAATGCAGCTTCTTTATCAGCTAACTTATCAGCATTAGTATTTTGGGTAGCAGCATACATCTTATTATTCTTAGTTCTCCTAACCATGTCACTTACATTACCAGGATGAGAGTTTGGACCCATAAGTGAACGATTAGCTAATCTCATTTTATCAACTTTTCTTTTGTCAGATTTGGATAGCTTATCATATTTCTTCTGTGCTGCTTCTTGCTTGGAAGTAGGTTTTCCAATATTACTGGCACGATAGTTATCTCTTAGTTGTTTTGTGTATTCTGCAGTCGTTTTAGTCACAACTAATCATCCTCTTCATACGATGAATCATCCATGTCAGCTGCAATATCTTCTAATGTCCTACCTTTGTAACCACCATAAGCGGCTGATGCTGCATTGGTTGCATTGCCAATAATG
>Ga0098052_1002840_pt1 | contig 10401 bp, 13 predicted proteins | sample 15_taG_FD_81591 | JGI IMG/M metagenome (GOLD analysis project Ga0098052, IMG submission 81591) | Marine viral communities from the Subarctic Pacific Ocean - 15_ETSP_OMZ_AT15312 metaG | ecosystem: Environmental > Aquatic > Marine > Oceanic | place: Pacific Ocean | collected 2015-01-18 | reverse complement strand
GTTCTACTGTGAGACCTGAGTATAAATTGAATTTGCCGTCTGTTGCATCCCTGAACATGCCGGCGTAAGAAGGAGTTGCGCCATAAACACCATACCAACCGATGTCAACGATATCTGTGGAGGTATTGTCTTTGGCGTACTTCATCATTGAATCGCCGATTGCGACAACCGTGCTATCGATCTCAGTAGTCGTTCCAGTTACTGTCAGATTTCCATTAACCGTGACCGTTGAACCGTCATCTGTGATAGTGGAATTGACAACATCCCCGCTCGCGTCTGCCTTGGGAATGTAGTTTGTCGTGAGTGCCGACCTGCCCCCTACTGCATCCATTGTAGCGCGACCCGCTGCCGCGTCTGCGTCGTCGATAAGACTGAGGCCGAAAGCTGTGACGTCAGAAGCCGCGAAAACATTCTCTCCGGTAGTGTAGAGCATCTTCCCTGTGGCTACTGGATCAAGAGCCGCGATCCCGTCGAGAGTATCATTAGAGAGCTGGGTGTTTGCCAGTAACCAACTCAACGCATCACTGACATAGTTGCCAGTAACTGTTGAGTTGTTGGTGACTTGCGATGCCGCATAGTCGGCTGTGGCAGGAATGACTATCCCATCCCGGCCGTTAAAACTTGTAACGTACCCGAGAGGATTAGTCACCTGACCTAAAGGATCAGGATCTGGTGTCTCCGTCTGTACGATGGGGACTTCAATGCTCAGTTCGATATATGCGACAACAGCCATGTTAAACCTCTATTCTTCGAGGAAGGGAACCAGGAGGCTGACAAGTGAACCATCAAGAGTATCATTCAGTTCGTCTAAGGTAACTGCGTGGAGGTCGATATCCACCTTCTCTTGCAAGAACATTGCAAACTCTTTCTCTTTCTCTTCCTCTGCTTTAATCATTTCTTTATTCTCATCCTGAAGAACTTCTACTTTAGAAGCAACCATCTCCCGGGTCTCGGCATCTGAAAACTGAAACTCACCTTTAGGTCCTGGATCAGGAGTTCCGGAGGCATTCATCAGGCAATGTTCGATGTTAAGATCGTAAACTGTCTTCCGGTATTCTTTGAACTCGTCGGTCGGCTTTCCAGCCTTCTTGTAATCTTCAACTTCCACGCTGAGAGTGCGAGTGTTTTTCGCAACCGCATACGCGAGCTTAACTCCGGTGAACTTTTTCAGGTTGGTCTCAAGACCGTGGTGCAGGGTTAGAAGCTCATTCCGTGACATGGTGGCTTTCATATGGATCTCCTTAGATCGTTTGGATTAACGTTTCGTACCGACCGAGCATTGCCGCGGCCTGCGACGAGTTATGACGATCGGCGTCCTCACTAATATAGCTCTGATACGCAACATAGCAAGTGATTAACTCCCGAGTTCTGTCAGGAAAGTTGATTGTGTCGCCGACAGCCGAGATGTCTGTGACGGTCGCGAAGGACAAGTCATCCTGGACCAGGAGATCGGGACGTCGTGCTTCAACCTCAAGAAGGCCATCGGAGAGGGTCGGGAAGAAGTCCGCGTCCGAAATACGAAAAGGTTCGATGTCGTCTTTGAGGAGAACTCGGACCCGATTGATTATGTCTTGTGCGGTCATTAACGTTTCTCCTTTAAGGTTTTCTTTATGTCTTCAATCCCTTTCAGGATGTGGATAAACCGTTCCTCGTGGACGTCTACCTTGGCTTTGACTTTAGAGACCTGTTCTCGGGCACCCGATGCTTGTGCTACAGAGAACATATCAAGGCAAATAAAAATTGATATGAGACCAAAGAGAATTCTGAGAAGGGTTCCAGAGGCGGCCACCTTCTCTTTTATTTCGCGAAGATCATCTTCATGGTTACATTTGTGGGGAGGCATTTCATATATCCTATCCGAAAAAATTCCCGGTGTTGTCAGTTGACGTTCTATGAGAATCCGCACGTTCGGTACCTTCAGAGTCGACATCTATGCGAGCCTGTACCAGATCTCGATTGTAGTCCGTCAGGAACTCCCGAGAGGCTGAAGGATTCGAATAGGGACGTCCTGGGGTCTTCAAGAGTCGTGCAAGAGCACCACCGACTAGGCCATCGATGTATCTCTCTACGTACTCACTCGGGAAATCAGTTCCGTCAGTCGCCGGCACGATAGAAAGTTTCACAACAATCCCATCAGTGATAGCTTCTCCCGGAATTGCTCCAGTGTTGAAGACGAGGTAACCGTCAGATTCTCGTAAGTAATATGCTTGGGGATGGATAGGAGCGCCATTATACGTGACGTATTGGATGCGGGAGACCTTTGGTGTCGTCCCGGCATCCACTTCGCCCGAGAGATCTAACTCATAAGCTGCTTGACTAGCCACTGAATCAAACGTCAGATCAGCAACCCAGACTTGTGTCCGACGGAAAAACCTACGGGCAGTCTCCTGAAGATGGATGATCGCGGCATTCGCTGGAATAGAATGCGACTGAAGTTGGACTCGAGAGATAAGGCTTGTCAATAGCATGAACTTAATCCTCTATTTGTTTTTCGGCAGCGCGTGTTTGTTCTTCTGCTTCTTGTTTGTGCTTCTTGGTGCCTTCACGTTTCATCTTGAGGTACTCGGTTTTCTTAGCTTCACGAATCTTACGATATGGACAACGAGAGATCTCGCCGACAGCTCGGCCTTTTTTGTACTTCTTGATAGTGGCATTGTCAGCGACAACAAGGAACCGTTCAGGAATAATCACGGTCGCGCCTTTTGTGACCTGAAGAGCTTCACCGTTAACTGCAAGGTAATGATAGTCTAACTCATTCTCATCACGTTTATCCAGGAAGTAAACTTCCCAGTATTTTTCAGCAGGTGCTTTCTTCTTCGGGGATGACTCTTTGACGTCAGTCTTCTTGCTGAGGTCCGGTGCATTCTTTTCTTCGGGCATTGGATGCTCCAATCTATTTAGGTTAAAAAAACTCCCCGGCCCGAATGGCCGAGGAGTCCGGGTTCAGTGAACTAGAGATAAGTTCCTGCTTCGAAGGCGACCAACTCACCACTGGAATTAATATTCCCAGTAGAGTTAATCTTGAAGCCTTCAGGGATGACAGCCTTATCAGCCGCACCGACGTAGTCAAACATCGGGCCGATGAACTGGACTTCACCAGAAGGAACTGCTTCACTCAAAGTAACTTCGTCTGCGGCTTCCCCGTTAGAGGTCATCGCAAGGATGGTTACTTCGTAGGTCTTCTTTGTACCTGTGTGGAAGATACGGATCTTGCTACCTTCACCAACATACGTGGTAGATGCTTCAACGTTGAAGCTACCAGTACGGTTGCCGGCAGTGTCAAGAGTCCACTCAGTTACAGGACTTCCACCACCAGCAACGTACATGTCACGCATGTCGCGTTTGCCAGCGATATCTTCTACTGGTACCAGGTACACAGTTGAAGCAGCGCCCATAACATCTCCACCACGATAAGGAGCAACACCGGCACCGAATGCGAGACGGGCGGGAGTTCCATTATCATTGGCAACACCTTCGATCTGTTCGAGAGAGCGCATTTCTGAGCTCCACACAACTTCGATGGGGTTGGAGGATTCGAGGTTCCACAGTTTGACGTAATCAGGTTTGAAACCGCACCCAACCACAAGGGCTGCGCCGGTACCGTTTAGAGTTCCACTAACTTTTTTCATTAGTTAAATCTCCCTTATGCTGGGTTGGCGGTTGCGGCGACTTCGTACCGAGCCATCCACGCGTCATTCAAGATAGCAGTTGCCTGCCAGCCTTTCCATGAAACGAAACCACGCTGACCAAGTTCGTCGCCCTGAGTAGGTGCGCCAGGATTCTTGACCATAGGTTTGATAGCATTAGCACCCTGAAGAGGCACGATTGCGTAAGCATCTTTTGCGAACACGAGGAGAGGATACACGTCAGCGTTACCAGTTCCTTCAGCGCCGGCTGTCAGGTAAGTGCTACCAGAAGCACCAGCTGCCTGCCACGGCTCGAAGAGGTCGGTCAGAACGAAACGAATACCTTCGATCTTACCAATTTCTCCGTCCATAACTTTCGTCATAGCCGAGTACTTTTCGATAGGAACGAATCCTGCCACGTTAGAGATATCGGAATCAAGGTCAGTATGACCGACAGCGAAGTAGGCTTTTGCGACAGGCTCTGTTGCAATCTTCGCGGTAGGAGCAATAACACTTGCGATTTCTTTAGCGCGGTTACGCTTAAGAGTACGTTTGATCTTACGGAGATCACCACGACTAACGGTACCGTCGACAGTCGCACGAGTAGTTCCACCAGAGTAGAAAACGTTAGTACCGGCTTTAAGAACATTGTAACGAACGAGTTCGATCGTTTCAACAATCTGTTCTGCCAGAACCTGATTCATTTCCTGCAAGACGGGATCTTCGTGGGTGTCTTCGATAACATCAGTCAGAGGAACAAAGTCCCCGTACTGTTGCAGTACGACCTGGATATCAGTATAACTGATCTTGCTACCAGCGGGAGTAACACCTTCCACGAGGGGAGTTGTTGCTGGAGTAAGGGATTCGTAACGACGCCACTTACGAGTCTTGGTCTTGTTCTTGCCTTGTGGGTCAAAGTAACCGAAACGTTCAAGGATAGCCATTGGCTGACCTCGATCGAGCAGATCCTTCGTTGCGTACCCGGCGGTCCGAGGAGAGATATCTCCATAGGTATTCAGGTTAGTAGGCATTATTGCCTCCTGTGCTTTGTTGCGATCGAAGCTCGTCGGCTACTCATGATCACGGGGTTATAGTTTATTTATACGAATCTTTTTCTTACACTCTCTCCGAGTGCATTGAACTTCGATCTCAGTACCCTGTCCAAGAGTACCTTTGAAGAACAGCCGATTGCAGTAAGGACATCGGGTTTCCCCGTTGCCCACTGCCAGAACCGACCCCTCAAATTGAGGTAGCTCTTCCATCGTGGAGTTCTTCTCCCAGTACTTATGAATTGAATCCTGCATCGAAACTGTCCATGTTGTCGCCAGTCTTCTTAGATGAAGTGGTCTTAACTACCTTTTTCATGGAAGCGTCAACCTTGGCTTTCTTTTTAGAGGCTTTCTCATCTACCGACTTGGCAGCGTCACGAACCTCATATTCTTTATATGCTTTCAATACTGCGACTGCATCTTCCGGATCTCCGGACTTCGCCAGCGTATTGATGCCTACGGACTGGCTGTCAAGCCAACCACCAAATTTCTCAGTCTCAGAAATTGCCCGTGCTCCGGGAACTTCTTTCTCGATCGCGTCGAAGTAACGTCTCTCTGCCATCTCAGCTTGCAGCTCTTCGATCATCTTCCGATCACCGGCGTACTTCTCAAACTGTTCTCTGATCGCGTCTTGTCCCAGGTAGTCTTCCGGAGTCGTGACTTTCACAGTCTGCCGGCCAGCTAACTCTCTCGCAATCATTGCTGAGATCTCGCCGATCTCCGGATATGACTCAAGGGTTTCTCTCAACCGGGTCTTCCGGTCGTCAGCGATCTTCGAGTTGTCGATTAAGTCTGTGACGAATTTTCCTGGGTCTGAATCAACATCTGTAAAATCGATTTCTGCGGGGGCTTCGTCGACTTCTTCTTTTTCTTCGGACTCACCTTCTTCGCCATCTTTCTTCTCCGGATCATCTTTCTTTAAGAACTTCTCGCTCGCCTGCTTCTCAGCTTGCTCGAGGGCGGACAACTCTTCCTCGTCTTCCTCTTCTTCGTCTTCCTCTTCTTCCTCTTCTTCCTCTTCTTCAGGAGAGTCTTTTTCTTCTTCCTCGTCCTCTTCTTCAGGAGAGTCTTTTTCTTTTTCTTCTCCCTCTTCAATCTCCTCAACTTCTTCGATGTCCTCAAAGGCTGAGTTAAAATCTTCTTGCGGGGCGATTACTTCTTCAGTATCAACGATGTTCTGTGCTTCTTCTTCAGCAGACATTCTTTGTACTCCTTGGTTCTCTTTAGTTTACATAACTATACAATGGTTGACCTCATTTGTCAACCTCTCTCAATACAAATTTCCTTTGCCCGTGCCGGTAAGTCTGCGACTCCCTGGAACAGGCGGATCTCGACCGTCAAATCTCGTAACTCATCAGGGGTCAGATGTGGATTCCGAATCATAAGACTCGTCTGCTCTTCGACGTGTGCGTCAATCAACTTCTTCAGTTTCTGGAACCCAGGCTCCAAGGAGAGACCCGAGAGCTCTTGAAGAGCCCCGGGTTTCACACTTGAAAGGAGAGGAGATTTAATGAGCGTGGTTGACACTAGGCAGGATTACCCATGAAAGACCATGTGAGATACACAGTACCAGCAGCGTCACCGGTCAGGTCAGTACCTGCGGTATCTGCCCAGGTAGCGGCCAGGTTCAGGAATACAGCATTGGCGGCGTCCGCAAGATACAAGCCGCTTGCTTTACCAATATCAGACATGGTGCCATCACACGCACTTGGAGTGACGGGGCCGAGAATGTTCTCACAGGCAGCATTGACAGCTCCGAGAGTCGCATTCGCGCCCGAGCCGATCAGCGTACCGAGTCCGAGTTCAGCAGACGCCTGAGTAGAATCCTCAGCCATCGTGACCCCGATCTCGAGAGACGCGGCATGGACGACGATAATTCCGGTGGGGAAGGTGTACAGCTTTGCACCGGAAGCAAGTGCGGCATCATCGTCAGCAGTGAAGCAATCTGCTAATGCGACAGTCAGTTTAGTGGTGTGGAGCATTCCGTCGCCATACTCGACAGCCGTAACTCCTGCCTCAGCAACACCAGCATTGGCTGTGTTGATTGGAGCGAGGGACTGAGTGACCTGGCCGGACTGCGTTACTGCGCCGGACTGCGTTACTGCGCCGGACTGCGTTACTGCGCCGGACTGGACGAGATCGCCAGACTGTGTTACGGGACCTTCCTGTACAACTTCGGCCTTGAATACTTTTTTGGTTGTGATGATTTCAGACATTTGATATGCCTCCTATTGTGTTTGTTCTTGTTTATTAGTTAGTTCGTCGATCGTCTTGAGCTGATCCATCTTAGTGTCTTCAGCCATCTTCTGGGTTCTGGAGAGGCTTTCAGCCGCCAGAGCTTTGTCTCTGGACGTTGTGGCTTCTTTAGCTTCCTTGTCCAACTGGGCGTCTTCCATAGCCGCCTGCATCTCAACAGCCTCTTGTTGCTTCTGTTGCGCGATCTCGTCTTCGGAGTAAGTTACTTGCTCAGGATCGAGATCCAACATACGTGCGAATTCACGGAAGAGACTTTCAAGTTTCAATTTCTCAAACAGTTCAGGATGGGACAGTGCGATCTCAAAGAACTGACGGAGACCGTTCAACCGTGTGACTTTATCCTGGAACGAGGAGAAGCCGAGAGCTTGCACTTCGTAGTCACCCTTACCTACGGTCACTTCAGGGTCAAGCATGTTGTAGTGATAGATGTACTGGATCATCTGTTCGATAAACCCGTCATCGTAATTACGTACCACTTGACCGAAATACTTACCACTCTTCTCGAGACGTTGGGACATTGAGAAGGCAGTCTCTTCACGAGACGCTTCAATACCTTGCTGGACTCGTGGGATATTAGAATCCTCTTCGAGCATCTGACCGATCACGCCAAAGACTTGAATGAGTCCCGGACTGACATCTTGGATCTGGAAATTCTGAAGTGCTTGACGGACGTCCGGACATTCAGGACTGAGTCGGATCTTCTTACCAGGAGTGATCTCGTCAATCTTCTCCATCAAGTGCTCTTCTTTCACACCGAGGAGGGCATTACCAGACAGGACTTGATTGTCGATGAGGGCTCGGAAAGTACTGTTCAACAAGTGTTGAGTGTTCATACAGTTGTCGGCAACACCCGTAGACTTGACCGCATCTTCCGTATCATCTTCCCAAGGTGTCCAGAAAATAGGACGGCCGAGAGCTTCATCAACAGCAGAGACGCGAACGATCTCATTGCCTGTGCCGGCTAACAGTAGATGAGCTTCAATCTCATCTTCCCCGTCTTCCGGAAAATCAAAGCTGTCAAGCATGGTGGGTAGATGGTGGGTCAGGAAACTTTTAAGCTCACCGGACTTCACTCGACCATAGAAGTCAAGGGTGCGGAGATTGTGGAGGGTGGTGTTGATACTGTCATACTTAGGACTGGTCGTGGTGGAAGAGTCGATCGAATCCGTGTCGGACGACTCAAGAACTTTCTTCAGGTTCTTAGGGATCACACCTTCGTCATTGATACGCAAGAGCTTCTTAAGCTCTGCCTTACGAGTGAAGGACCGATGGAAGAAACCGAGATTCGTGCGTGGGTTCTTGTCTTCGAGATCCGTGAAGCAGTCCCAGATACTGAGATGCTCCCACTTCGGATAAGTCATAATATCTTTTTGAAGTTCGAACCGGAGGGCATCAGGCGCCTCCGCAAGTACGGTATCTTGAATCTGTCGGAAGTACGTCTTGGTATGTTCATCGAGAATAAGCCTCGCGTAAGCATCACCATAAAGAGCTCCGGAGAGAATACCTTTCCGTAACTGGAGATCAGCACCGGCCCAACCGAGTTGTGTGTCGATGAGGGCGGTCATCTTCTCTTTGTTATCTTCATAGAAGTCTTCAGGGAAGTCAGCTTCTTCGAGAGCTTCCTTAGCTATCGCTGACGTTTCCAGGAAGTAATTAATACGTCCCCCCTGCAACATTGTGTCAGTAAGGATCGCGGCCGCTGCCACAATCTTCTGACGTGTGGTCCCAAGGAAAGCATCACTTCGCCAGTTCTCCCCTTCACCTTTCTTCCCGCTCTTGGAGCTGTCGACAATACGGTTGAATACGTTATACGCATCACGCCACATTTCTTCTATACTCTGCTGACGGTTATTTGAAAAAGAATGAAACAGGCTATTTACAGAGTCCTGCAATTTACTCATCGTATACTCCGGAGGTTATCGATTACTTTTTCTATAACATACTGCGAATTGACGAACTTGTCAAGAGCGTTTATTAAAACTGTTGCAGAAAATAAAGCAGGGTACTCCCCATCTTTATCCGCGTCATACTCTCGAAGCTCTCGATCTAACCGAGACTCCGGGACTCTCAGCCGACTGAGGGCATTGTATTCGTGAACCGTCTGCATAGCCGTCGGAGTGTTAATCCACGGGAACGAAACGTAGTAGGGTCGCGGGTTCGTCTTGAAACATTTTCTTGAAGACGACAGGAATTTCTCTGAGGTCGTCTGAATATCTTGATAATAAAAAGTGGTGTGGTAGAACAGTTCAAAGCAGGACTCTAACCACGTCTTGAGGGGGCGCGGAGCATCGATCGGATAGTCCTCTGACGGTTCCATAATGATAAACTTCCGTTCACTGAAGAACCATATCGTCCTCGTCTCAAGGTGAAGACCGGCTAAGTGAGCAATCCCCACCAACCCTTCCGTATCAATATACGTCGGCCAACTCACTCCACCACCGAGAATCCAGTATCCGTCAGGGAAACCGTAAAGGTTCTCCGCTGACCCGGGTTTGGCAAACGTGAGGTCTAACATCCTGGGATGATCTTCTACTCGAAGACGATCTGTGGGAATGGTCGGGAAGAACTCCCGCTCTCCCGTATGAATATGTTCAATCTTAGGAAATCGGGATTTCGGGCGTTTCATTATCTAACCTACTGAAGAACTCGTCGAAGTCTTCTTCTAATGATTTAGGGATTGGCGTTGTATCAGGATCAAGGTTGTCGTCATATCTGACGGGTTTCATCTTATGTGCGCCGGCAGAAAAACCAGCCCCGCCGAGGTAGCCGCTTTGTAACATTTTTAACGCCTGGGCGTACGCCATTGCATAGCATCCGGCCATCGCGTCCACAAAATCATCGTGCTTACCTGACGGGAACTGGGCGAGCTCTGTCATCATATCCGTATTCCACCACCCGCGAACAAAGTATACCCAACCGGCGTCCATAGGAGGAACAACCTCCGACGCTCTGGTAACTTTGTCACGGCGGACATTCACGGGATGAACGGTACTGATACCTCTGAGCAGCGCCTTGATTATAGAAACTGAATCTTTATATCCGGCAACGGATTCCACTCCCTGCCATACTTTGGCCCCATCATCGATCGCCGCATCTACTATCTTAGCATTACGGACCACCGCTTCTTGTTTACAGGAACGGACATCGGTGACAAAGAAATGGGGGCGGAGTTTCGTTGCATCGTTTGCATCTGACGGTTTGGCGTTAGGGAACCATACGAACCCTTTACAGCCGACCGTTGCATCTGGATCGTCTTTGACAAGTTCTTTCTCCGTAGAAGCTAAATCCCAAAACCGGACGGGAAGACACACTTCGAGTAGCGCCGGCGGGATTGAATCAACAATACGGATCTTGTCAACAGGAAGGAGGTTACCGCCTTTAGCGATCGGATCACCTTGCATCAGTGCGGCGCTCGGGTAAGCACCGAGAGAAGCGAACTGTCTTTCATACCACTGATTGGGGAACCGTTC